>JAABUL010000023.1_pt1 | contig 246749 bp, 263 predicted proteins | sample 5559151 | NCBI WGS metagenome assembly JAABUL01 (sample SAMN10711876, study PRJNA513368) | rock metagenome | isolation source: Antarctica rocks | place: Antarctica: Victoria Land, Pudding Butte sud
CTCTTCCCCCGTCCATACTGCCTCCCCTCGGTAAACCCCTCATCGATATCGCACCGTATCAGCCGTTCATCCAATTTCGTTCCTGAAAGGAACTTGAGGCAGTCTTTGGCGTCGGTGGAGGTGTAGTACTCGACGAAGCAGAAGCCGCAGGGGGTTTTGGTGTAGCGGTCGAGGCCCATGACGATGCGGCGGATGGGGCCCGTTTTGGAGAAGAGCTCGTGGATTTGGTCTTCGGTGGTGTAGAAGGAGAGGTTGCCTATGTAGAGGGTACTGGCGTTGGCGAGGCGTTCTTCACCGGTTGGGGAGGGGGCGCGGTCGGTGGAGGGAAGGGGGTCGTCGCGGTTGCGGGGCTTTTTCTTATACTGGGGACCTGTTAGCTGGTGCGTGTGAAGGGTTGTGAAGGAGTTGTATGTACTTTGCTGAGGGCGTAGGAGGAGGGCTTGTCGAGGCGCTCGACCGTGTGATGCATGGAGAATCGAGGCATCTTGTCGGATTGCGACAGTGAACTAGTCTGGGTTGCGATGTTGAAGGTTGAAGTTGTAGAAGTGAATGAACATATGGCGGGTGGAGCCGTTGGAGCTTGACGGCTTGACGCGCTGGTTCGCGTAGATGTATCTCTCCTACGCAAAACAACTTCTGATATCGATCGCGATGCTTCGGTGACCTCAGAGCTCTGGATCACGATGCCGAAAATCCTCGAGCGCGACCCACATTGGCTGTCCTCGAAACTATTCGAAGCGGAGGAAGACACCACACCAAAGCACTTCCCAGATGTCGCCTACGATGGACCACTACGCAAGACGGCGCACAGAGGCTCGGAACTCTTTGTCGCGGTGGGCACCCAGCTGAGGTGGAGTGATGTCGGACTTCTCAAGGACGCAGAAGAGGATGCAGGCGGGGAATATGTCAGGCAGCTCGTCGGCGGTGATGAGCAGGAGAGGACCTATAGAGTAGGCTCTGGCTACTCTACAATACTGACCATGTTATACTGATGTGGCTCACAGGTCCTCAAGACACCAGTAGCTCGCCCCATCACTCAGCTCTCGCTCTCTCCAAGCGGCGACTACCTGGCCATCCTGACCTCACACACCGCACACATCTGCATCCTACCTTCGCCGTCGCAGCTACATTCCCAAGACAACTCGCCACTGCGACTGAAGTCCTTCCAACTTGGCCCGACCGCGCACGTGCTCGAGCAAGCGCCTCTGGTGTGCGCCCTGTGGCATCCACTTTCACCTTCTGGCGACTGTCTCGTGACTGTCACGCAAGATGCATGTATACGACTCTGGGAGCTCGACTCCAACAACCGCTCCTCGTTTTCCGAACCATCGCTAGCGTTGGACCTCAAGAAGCTCGCCAACGCAACTTCGAACCAAGCAGACTTCAGCGCGAGCAAATATGGCACTAACAAGGGCTTTTCACCTGATGATGTGGAGATGGCTGTAGCAGCGGCTTGCTTCGGCGGTCAGGGTTCTGCAGACGAGCACGGCTGGGCTAGCATGACATTATGGCTAGCTATGACGGAAGGCGATGTGTATGCGCTGTGCCCTTTTCTGCCGAGCAGATGGAGAGCTACGGAGACAACGTTGCCCAGCTTGAGCACGAGCGTGATGCAGAAGGTTCGAGCGACGACGAGAGACGCGGACATGGAAGAAGCGGAAAGAAGAAAGGTGGAGCAGCAGCGGAAGTGGCTTGCTGATGTCGATGCGCAAGATCCGTTGTTGTTGCCTGCTGGAGAGGAAGGCGGTGACGGCACAGCAGAGGTCTACACAAGGCCAGCCGGCTTGAGCGCAGTACCGAAGCTGCAGGGACCGTTCCAGCTGGCCCCCGAGCCGGACTTTGGCGAGATTACTGACATCTATGTCATTGCGCGGAAAGTGGATAGCGATGCACTCTACGATGATGAAGACGACGATGACGAAGAGTCAGACGAGGGACTAAGCGTTGGTGTTGTTTGCCTAGCAACGAGTACGAACGAGGTGCACATCTGCCTGGACCTTGATGGTGTGGAGGCGGAGTGGCTGCCCACTAAGCGATCGAGGGCCTACACATTCGACGATGTTGAAGACCTCAAAGAGCTTCTCCTCTTCGAGACCATTGACCTCGCACAGCAAGGCGGGGAGGACGAAGACAACGGCTATCCGACCTTCACACCTTCGCCACTGGACCGATATCAGCTCTTTGCCACCCACCCGACTGGCGTCAGTGGCCTGGATCTTCGCCCTTGGATCGGAATGCTCGAGGACGAACTTTCTGGCCCCTCCGACAGTGGCGCAGGCTTTCGATTAGACGTTGTGCTGGACTCAGCACACACAGTCGTTGATCAGCCAATCGACATCGACTCGGCCAACAGCGGCATTAACACCGCCATTGCCCTCTCCTGTCCCAGCCTCAGCGGTCCTCTCCTCCTCACCCTGTCCGACAACACACCTCACTCCGCCATCATCTCCCCACCCCACGCCGACTATCACGGCTTCGAACCCGACTCCCCAACCCAACTAGCCCTTCCAGCCCCTGAACCACGCGCCCCCTACCGCCCACCCCCAGGCTTCGACAGCCCCTCCACCCTCCCCCAACTCATCCAAGCCGCCCACAACAACTCCCTCCTCGGCTCCGCCGGCCTCTCCGCCCCCTTAAAAATCTCCCCCGCAACCCTCCAACTCATGACAGACGCCCATCGCGTGCTCTCCCGCGAAACGCACCGTCTGGGCTCCGCAGCCGCCGACTTATTCCGCCGCTGCGAGCGCATGCGGGCGGAGCTTAGAGAGCAAGTCCGGAAAGTTGCGGAGGTGGTCGCGAGGGTTGATGCTGTGACTGGGGAAGGGAACTGGAATCGGGGGGATAGGAATTCGGGACGTGCAGGGGATGGGGAGACGGATGAGGCGAGGAGGATTGAGAGGAGGGTGGAGAGCGCGAGGGATAAGACGGCGGAGTTGGGTGAGAGGTATGAGCGGTTGAGGAGGAAGATGGGGAGGTTGGGGGGAAGGGAGATGAGTGCGAAGGAGAGGGCTTTTGGGGAGGAGGTTGGGAGGCTGGAGAGGAGTGTGAAGCCTGCCGAGACTTCTGGTGCGGATGACACAGGTGAAGATCAAGAGGAGGTGGCGGCAGGAACGCTTGCGGGTCGCTTTGACGCTGTGCTGCATTTGAAGGAGCAGCTTGTGCAGCAGGCTGACGAGACGGTTTCTACGCCCTCGAAGGAGGATGGTGGGTCGAAGGCTGGACAGGGCGTGGGCAATGACTACCGGAGGCAGAAGCTGCAGCAAGTCATGGCGCTGCTGGAGCGGGAGACTGCGTTGGTGGAAGGTGTGCAAGAGAGGTTGGGGCGGTTGGCGAGAGGGTGATAGGTCATTTGACCCGGTTCGAAACATCCGGTTTGGATATGTAGTCACATACCTCTCGAACTGTCATCGAGACGCCTCCTGGCCTTCAGCTGGTAAGCAGTCCGCAAACCTACAGCACACCAATCCCATCAACAAACACGCCCTCCCCTCCCCCACGCACCGTCACACCATTCCACCCCTCTCCCAACTCCACCCCAGTGACCACGACACCTCCATATCCCGCCCCAATCGTCTTCTGCAACCTCGCCTTTCCCACCCTATCTCCGTTCACCCTCACCTGCAGCTTCGGCACCGGCGCAGCCGTACCATTGTTCTTATAGTCCACCCTGAGCCCCACTGTTCCGCCAGAGGCCGACCATATGCTGGTCCATTCAATCTCAGAGTCAGGGGACAACATCGCTACGACAGCGCCGTTGGGTGTTATGTGCGAGTTTTCGTCGTGCCGGATTTCAGCGTCGGTTAGGAGGGCGTCGGCGGCGGGGTAGAAGGGGCCGGCGTTGGCTGGGGCGTGGATTTCCACGTTGCAAACGCCCACCGCGCGGTTGGTTTGCGGGGTGAGGTTGATGTTGAGGGTATCGGTCTCCTCACAGCCGGAGGTGGAGAGGGGGACACTGTTCCGCTCATTCGCCAGGCACTCAGCGGCGAAGGAGGGGATGTCGGCCAGGATGTCGCCAGCTCCGTTGGTGATAGTGATGGCGGCGGGGCAGGCGATGTGGTTGTTGACGTCTTGGTGGATCCATAGTGAGACGCTGGTGAGGTTGTGCGGGCGCGGGAGGGTGATGGTGAGGGTGTCGTTTGGGTTGGGGGAGTTGAGCGTTGTCCAGCTGATAGAATGTGTTAGTAGTGGTTAACGAGAGTGACTAGAGGGAGGTAGTCTACATGTTGCCCGGGGCGGAGCATAGAACGCCGTCGATGATATTGTAGGGGTTGGAGGTGGCGGAGGTGTATGTAGCCGAGACGATAGGGTAGTGACCTGGTCCATTGAGGTTGAGGGCTACGTTGACTTCTGGGACGTCGTGATTGAGTGAAAGTGAAGAGGTTTGTGCACAGGCACAGAGTGTGAACGCCAGGATGGCGATCAGTAGATGTAGCATGGTGGTGTTGTTCTCTTTTTGCTGCTGGTGGTTGTTGAGGAGAGTCGTGGAAGAAGGTCACTTGCCAGTAGAATGAAGTCCAGTCGATTGAAGGTGATGTTCGATATGACCGGGAGTCGGCAGTGAACCGTGATCAGCTGAGTCGTGACTGCATGTGTTGAAGCTAAGGCGAAGCTCGTGATCGTGGCCGGGGGCATATGAGGAAGGAGCGGCCATGCCACGCAAGCTTAGAATCGAGACAGCTGCATTCTTGAGAGAAAGATGAGTGAACACGTGCCGATGCTTCGAGCACATTGACAGAAGTCACTCCCAGCTGAAACCCTTATGAGCTGTTTCGAGTGGCAGTACAGGGCTGAAAGATCGACGCCCTGCATGGCGAAAACACAGCTCGTTCTCGTGTAGCTCGTTGGTCAAGAGCCAGTGAATCATACAGTCTCGCGACCAACACCCACGGTTTTTGCTCGAAGCCATGACCGACAAACCACAAAGTAAAGCTCACTGGCCGTCAGGTAGCCCCAATGACTGTTGAGGCCCAAGACGATCATGGTCTAGGTTCTATGTGAGGTCCTCAATATTGTTCCCAGCATCGAAACCACAATTCCAACGCTGCGTGGCCGTCGAACCTCCGTCTACAATAAAGTCTGTCCCGGTAATAAAGCTCGCTTCGGGACTCACAAGAAAGGCAACGACATTCGCAATGTCACTCGGCGTCCCGAACCTCTTCGCCGGAGCATCCTCAACAAGTGCTCGCATAGTCTGCCGATGTGGCGCATCGAGCTCCTGCTTGAGCATCGTCGTTCTGATGACCCCAGGACTGATGGAGTTGATTCTGCACCCTCGCTTGCCGTAGGCGCGCGCTGCACCTTGCACTCGCAGTTGGTTGGCGCGTTTCGACAGCCCGTATGCGTAGCCCGAGTCCTCGATCCCAACCTTGATCGACTCGTGCTCGAGCAGCTGGTCGAGTGAGGCAAGAGCGAGGTGGCGTTCGAAGTCAGGAGACATCTCCTGCGTCAGCATATGCCCGGCTATGCTAGCGATGCAGATCAACGAGCCGCCGGGTGAGAGTACGGACTCGAACATCTCGATGACGATGGCCGTTCCCAGTAGATCGACCTCGAAGATCCGTTCTGGAGCTGCCATAGTAGGTGATAAGCCAGCAGTGTGAATGACTGCTTCAACCCGACCAAGCTGGCTGGCATATATTGCGAGACCTTGCACCGAGGTTGGGTCGGCGATGTCCACGGAAGTATGGTCCACAATGTGGCCTTCGTCTTCGAGTTGCCGCTTGGCCGCCTCTAACGCCGATTGCGAAAAATCCGCAAGGATGAGCCGTTTTCCTGAACCTATGCGTTTCGCTGTTGCTATTCCGAGGCCGCCGACGCCTATGATTACGATTGCTCCTATGTGATTATTGTTTGAGTTGATCTTTGCCAAGGAGTAAGTCTTCGCTGGCACTGTCTTGGACGAGCGAGGGCTGGCGTTTTCCATTTGCACATCGGATGAGTGCTGTTCGCCGAGCGCCTTCCGCACATCTGGCGAGTGGTGGTGGATGAGAGAATGTCTGTTTCCCATGTTGGTACGCCTGAGTTTGTGACCAATGCTCTGGAGAGTTCAGTGTCGGCCACAAGCCCTGTGAACGAAGGCGTCGTTCATTGCGAGCTGGAGCATCTGCATCCCAGAGACGTCCGGTTTGCTTCTTTCCCGACCATCGTCAGGGAGAGGATAGGTTCTGGAAACCTTCCGATGTGGCTATGTGGCTCCCATGGTAGAGGTGACCTTAACGAAGAGCTTGACAGGAGCTCTTACGATGTTGGCAAGCTTTTTGTCCTTTTGCCCGAGCATCGACCCGACTACAAAATACGAAAGGGGATACCAACATATAACTTGCCGCTGCCGATACCTACTCTCTCCAACAACTTACCCTGTTGGTGGACTATACTTCTGGAGTAGCTCGTACTATCGCCTGTCAGTCTCGCTACTGATCGTTGTGTAGCTATACACTCCATCGGTCTGACAAGCACGCGGAACAGGGCCGCGCAAGAAAGGCATGTTGGCTTCGCTTGTATTATTATTCCTCCATCAGATTTGTCAGTCTATCATGGGAGTTCCTCTGCCCCTTCCGCGGAACTAGACTTGCCTATTTGGACGATGATTTCGTGGGGGCTTTACTAAGCATGACGCAAGTCTTCAATGGTTGTAAGTGTTTCTCCTCGCTCATCCACTTTACCACGAATGCGGCTGTTGTTTAAAGCTCTTCTCATTGCCCTTGTTGCGTACATGCTTCGCTCGCCTTTATTACGAATACAGCAGACAGCTTCACACTTCCTTAAATTCGCTCCACAGACGTTCGTCCGACACACATCGACCACACCAACACCAGACGAGATGTCGAGACCGAACGGTACCATCGCTACCAGCGGCCTGGAGCTGCTGACACTTGGCACTCCGAACGGGCACAAGGCTTCCATCATCCTCGAGGAGATCAAAGAGGCGTATGGCAAGCCGGACTATGTGTAAGCTGGCCACGACGATGGTTGTTGTGATGGGAGAGGCGTGCTAAGTGGTATATTACAGCTTCCAGAGCATCAATATTGGGGAAAACATCCAGAAAGAGGAATGGTTCACAAAATATGGTCCCAACGGCCGAATTCCAGTGTTGATCGATCATGACAACAACGACCTTGGTATCATGGAAGGAGCAGCGATCTTGTCCTATGTGACCCGTCACTTCGACCCAGAGCACAAGTTCTCGTTCACAAAGGACCCGGAGCTTTCGCTGTGTGAGCAATGGGTTGCATGGCAGCATGGAGGTCTTGGGCCGGTAAGTTTTCGCCTTTCAAGAGATGTGCTGCATATGGTTGACGTCGAGTAGATGCAAGGGCAAGCAAACCATTTCTACCGCTTGGCCAAAGAACGTATCCCGTACCCTACCCAGAGATATGTCGGCGAGACAGAGCGTCTGTACGGTGTCCTCGACGCACAGCTCAAGGGCAAGGAGTATATCGTTGGCGATAAGTACAGCATTGCAGACATTGCGAACTTCAGCTGGGTGAACGTCTCGTCCTTCGCCGGCGTTGACCTCGAGAAGTTCCCGAATCTGCACAAATGGTGGCAGAGGATCAGCGAACGGCCAGCGGTCAAGAAGGGTGTTGCTGTGCCGAGTGAGCCTGGCATTACGAATGGCCCGTTCCAGGAAAAGTTGAAGAACGACTCGGAGTTCAAGGCGAAGCATGAAGAGCTGCAGGATATCTTGAAGAAGGCGCAGGAGCAGTATGGGTACAAGTTCAGTACTCCGTAGTTCTGCAATGCTTGTAGCATAAAAATTGTACAGACGAATCGATCGGAACGAACCTACGCTGAATCCCTGGGCGTGATGAAACACCATGCGGTGGTATCGTTACCAGTCATTTGGATGGGGCTGTAAGTCGGTATAACTGCTGCGCTCGGCCGACCTCATCTGGTTTTGTCCATCGTAGATACTCTATCTGGTGGTCGCCAAACAATCTGCGCCGTCGCACGTGTCAGAGCATGGTAAAGCATTGCCACGACCGTACAACAAAGCTTGTCTCTCCAAAGCGGCCTCGGCCGCGAAGCTTCTCCTTCTCCGCAAAGGAATGCTCAAAGATACGCACGGCCACGCCAATGCAGGACGAATGTCAAAGGGTCCAATGAGTGGTGGATGTCTGCATAAAAGACTGACCGGGGTGCCCGCACAACAACTTCACCTTCCCAAGCAAGGCAGTCCCCGGCGGTGGATGTCACCTTCCTCGTCATAGCAGCCCTCCGATGCAGTCTTAGGCAGGAACCATGACACTACGCAACGCGCTTGCCACGGTAGGTGTGCTTAAAGCTGCCTGTCTTCGCTCGCGTGACAAGTTCACGTTTCCGTCCACTTCCTCAGACTCATCGTGCACCTGCTCAAGATGCACGTCTCATTATTCCTTGCCGCTCTGCTCGGTGTCGCCGGCGTGAGCGCGGTTGAGAACCCACACAAGAGAGCTCCGCCGAAACGAAGGGCTCCCAGTCCCAACACTCAGAAAGCGAATAGTGCGCATGGAAAACGAGCATACCTGAGCGACAAAACGAAGAGTGAGCAGTACTCCGCCTCCACACGTCATGCGTCGACTAACCAAGGACAGGATTCGCCGTCGATGGCACCGGTCTCGTACGTATACTTACCAGCAGACTCCATCTTCTGCGACATGCGAGACATATGGGGTATGTGCTGATGGACTCTTGTCGTGTTCAACAGCCCGAGGTCGACTTCGATATTGGCGAATCCTACGCCGGAACACTCTCGATTGATGACAACGAAGACAATGAGAACCAGTTGTGGTTCTGGGTAAGTCAATGGCCAGCATACCCTCGCTAAGACACCACGTAGTCTCTATCTAAGACATAGACTAACCTGCCCCGAGTTCTTTCCTTCGGAAAACCCTGCTGCCCATAACGAGATCGTGGTCTGGCTCAACGGCGGGCCGGGCTGCTCGTCTCTCAATGGACTACTTCAAGAGAACGGTCCCTTCCTCTGGTGAGCGGATTGATGGACGAAGCCTTACCGCGTCTAAGACATTAGCTGACTGGTTGATCGTTTGTTTGCAGGCAAAGCGGAACCTTTGCACCTATTGCTAACCCATACTCCTGGGTGAACCTGACGAACATGATCTGGATCGATCAACCGATTGGAACCGGCTTCAGCCCAAGTGGAAAGGGAGAAGTCAAGAAGCTGAAAACTGAGCACGATGTATCAGTAGACTTCATGGGATTCTGGAAGAACTTCGTGAGTCAAAGAAGCAAGATAAGCGAGTAGAGCCACTGACGTCGACGTGTGAACAGATGGAGACCTTCGGTCTTACTGGAAGAGACGTGTATCTCACAGGCGAGGTGCGTTAGCCACGATACCATCGATGTAGTACTCAACGCAGCTGCTAACACTGCGACAGAGCTATGCTGGCCAATACATTCCATACATCGCATACAACATGCTCAAAGCGAACGACAGCGACTACTACAACGTCAAGGGTATTCAGGTAAGCACTGACGTGTAAAAGGTTTCTCCGGGATCCGATCGCACTCCGCGTTGCGCTCTGAGACTTTGGAGACTCTTCAAATAGACGGAGACACTTGCTGACTCTCTTACTCTTCTGTTCTACAGATCAACGATCCCTCGATCAACCATGGCGATGTTATGACCGAGGCACCAGCCATCAACTATGTCAACGAGTTCTCTAACATCTTCAATTTGAATGAGACCACGATGGCATGGCTCAACGAAAGGAACTCGGAGTGTGGGTATGATGCATTCATGGAGAACGCACTCGCATATCCACCCAACGGCCCGATCCCAACTGCACCCGACAGTACGAAGAAGCATTGCAACCTCTGGGAGTACGCCACGTCGGCTGCGATCTACATCAATCCATGCTTTAATCTGTACCACATTATAGGTTAGCTACCTTACGTTGGACACTTGTTCAGAGACGACGCTAATACAGAATCAGATTACTGCCCATTCTTATGGGATGTCGAGGGCTTCCCATCGTTCGGTGAGTGATCAAAATGCGTGCCCTCAGGAGAGCGAGAATGGCTAACATGCGCTAGGCTGGGGCCCGAACGATTACTTCAACCGCAGCGAGGTGCAGGCTGCCATCAACGCCCCTACTGTATGGATGTCAGATGCGACCAACGGTCTTGACAATTGACTGACACCAATTAGACAAATTATTTAATCTGCGGCGAGCACAACTACGACCTCTCAGCGAGCGTACCAAGTGCTCTGGGTCCTCTACCACACGTCATCGAAATGACCAACAACGTCCTCATCGGGGGTGGTGCTTTGGACTACCTGCTCCTGAGCAACGGCTCTTTGGTCACGATTCAGAACATGGTAAGCCTCTTACCGCCAATGGGCGTGTTCGCAGCGATACTTTGCTAACACTACCATCCACTGCAGACCTGGAACGGAAAGCAAGGATTCCAAGAGAAGCCATCAACACCCTTCTACGTTCCCTACCACCCTGAGTTGGCCGAAGTTGTTCACGACATCTTCTACCAGCCCATACCTGGGTACGTTCGGTTGTTGTCCCGTTCTCCCGTTCATTGCACGAGTTTCCCTTTGCTAATCCGAAACTCTTCTCTACTACAGCCCCGTTGTAACCAATGTCGCCGGCTCAGGCTACCTCGGTACCTGGCACACCGAACGAGGCCTCACTTGGTGTGACGTTAACCACGCTGGCCACGAAATTCCTCAGTACGTACCAGGAGCGGGCTACAGACATCTGGAGTTCCTGCTGGGCAGAATCAGCAGTCTGGGAGAAGTGGGAGACTTCACCACGCAGCAGGGAGACTTCACGGGGAAGTCAAGTGTACCGTACTGATCGTGTTGCGATGTCAGGGCGTTGCTCAAGTCATGCTGAAGCGAAGGACGTATCTAGTGTGTGCATCCAATCAATCAGACAGTCCCATGAAAACAAGGATTCGCTGTACTGCCCAGCTGCCTTCCGTTGACTCATACATCTGTGTATTTGGCAAGAAGATACGAAAGCGATGCAATGGTACGTACGGATCTCTGCACCAAAAGTCTTTGGGCAAACCGTGCGCAGGTGAACGGGAGCTATTTTATAGCGTCGATATGGCCTTCAAAACATGATTAAAGGCTGTAGTTGACCCGGTTCAAAGCTAGGATAATTGTCTAGTCAACTCCCTTAACATACAGCTGTCGAATTGATCAAGATCGGGAGCGCTAATATATAGCTACCGCCACTGCCGCCGCCCTGCGCGCATAGGCCACCTAAGGACTTTTGGTGCGGAGATCCGTACTTTAAGTCTTCAACCCGTCCGCGTATCTCGTTCCATCGTGCAAGCCACAAACCTTAAATCCCTATAGACCTGCCGCCTCAGCTGCATCGCTGTGACTTCGATTCCTTCCTGCCAAGTGGTCTCTTCTCCAGTTGAACAATGGAGGTTTACGGATGATAAGCGCATCAGTGCATCAAACATGTCTGTCATGTCAATACTGAGTAGCATGGAACAGAGACCAATTGCCATTGCGCCTAAGCGCGACCTGGCCACCCACGACGACTGGACCAACGACTCTGCCAAGAATGGCGAGGAGGCTTCCGCGTCGCCCTGTATGCCATATACGTGCTTGACTTGCGCCCGCAGGAAGGTAAAGTGTGACAAGACGTCACCCACATGCTCGACGTGCCGCAAAGCCCGGCTGGATTGCACGTACCAGGAACCTGCGCCGCGCAAAAGGAAGCGGAAGCCTGTCGAAGATGTTCACGAGCGGTTGGAGCAGTATGAGAAGATCTTGAAAGCCAATGGCCTTCTGCCGGGTTCTGGAAGCAGCAAGAGTCCGAATTCTGAAGAACCGAATTCGAACTGGCCATTGTGGCTGAGCCCTAGCCAAACCCCCAAGAACAACAGCAACCCCGGCAAGCTTATCGGAAAGGAAGACAAGGCTCGATATATCGGGAGCACCGTGTTTAAGAACCTCGGCGATGACCTTGAGCCATCTTCCGATGAAGACGATGATGGCGATGAAGCGGTGCAGGCCACTCCACAGCTTCGAGCATCCGATCCGCTCTCGCTGGCATTCCTCTCGCCGGGCTCCAGCAGTGTCAGCTTGCTTAACTGTCATCCTACCTACGAGACTGCCATGAAGCTTTGGAGGCTGTACGTGGACAATGTGGATCCTGTTGTGAAAGCTGTGCATGTTCCAACCATGCAGAACATCCTACAGCGAGCTGCTGCTCAACCCAGTCGAGTTCCAAAGGCTACGGAGGCGCTGGTGTTCTCGATATATCACTTCGCTGTCATATCGATAACCGATGAAGAGAGCATCAAGATCTTTGGCGAAGCGCGAACATCATTGCTGGCCAAGTTTGAAGCTGCCTTACGACAGGCGTTGGTGAACGCGCAGTGGTTGAGATCCACTAACCTCGCCGTCGTTCAAGCGTTTGAATTGTTCCTCCTATCTGTGCGCAGTACTTACGATCCGCAATCATTCTGGATTCTCACTGGCGTTGCAGTTCGCATGGCCCAGCGACTTGGCCTGCACCGTGATGGGAACGAATTAGGCCTCAAGCCCTTTGACACTCAGATGAGGCGTCGCATATTCTGGCAACTCCTCCCGCTCGACGGCCTTGCCGGCCAGCTCTCTGGCACTGGCATCTGCATCACTCTAGACTCATGGACAACGGAGCCGCCTCTCAACCTCAACGATACAGACATATGGCCAGACATGACCCAAACACCAGAACCGCACACGGGAGCAACAGACATGATCTTCTGCCTTGCTCGGACGGAGATGGCAAAGATTGTGAGGACAGCATTCTCCGAGAAAGGCGTCAATGAAGATACAGCGAAAGCTATCACTGTTGGTGAAGGCGACGAGTCCACTTTTCAGCTCAAAGATCGACACCTCACTTCATTGGAGGACGCTATGGAATCCAAGTACCTTCGCTACTGCGACTTCGCAAATCCCGTCCACATGCTCACCATGGCGATGGCGCGGTCTGGTATTAACGGCGGACGACTCCGAATTCGCCTTCCGCGTGCAAAATCAGCAACAGATCTTCCGGAGGCAGATAGGAAAGACATCTGGGAGATTGCGAACAAGGTTCTGGACTACCATATCTCGGCGAACTCGAATCCGCACCTGAGCCGCTTCTACTGGCACATCAAGGCCTTCTTCCAGTCAGAAGCCCTTGCCTGGATACTTAATGAGCTTCGCAAAGATCCCGCCCGTTACACGGACGAAAACGTGTGGGCTAAAATCGAGACCACGTACAGCAACCACATGGATCTAGCGGAGCAGAAGCGTAGCTTGCACATGGCTGTTGGCCGGCTGACACTCAAGGCGTGGGATGCCACTCAAGCATTTCGCCAGCATAATAATCTGCCCCCGATGCCCGTACCAGCGTACATCACCAACATTCGCTCGCGCCCGCACAGGAAGGACAGCAGTATTCCTGGCGCTAGTTCCAGCAACCCTACGCCCCATAGTCTGAACCAGAAAACTCCGAGTCAATATCAGTACAATCCTTTCAACCCTGGAGAGTCTCCAGACGACCTTCCTGGGCCGACGAACGTCCCGGGTATGTACAATGCCGGTGCGAGTGGAGTACCGACTACGGGCGCCAGCTACTCGTTCAGCGATCTGCAAGGAAATGCACCACTGGTGAACAACTTCGACTTCGAGTTCAACCAGATGGTTGACCCGAACACTGGCAGTATTGACTGGACATTTTGGGACCAGCTAATGAGGGAGCCGAGTGCTGTGCCGCCTAGTTATGGGTTCGGTGTTGGATAGACAAGATGGGGAGTGCGCAAGGGTGAGACTTGGAATATGATCTTCGAGGGAGGCCTCACCACTCTGGATATGGATGATGGATTCACAGGCTTTCGTGGACATACCCTTGAGTAGTAGATAATCGAGATACCCACCTCAATCGATATGATGATAATGTCGTCGTGATTCAACGCCCTAACCGTCTTAATTGAACCTGAGTAAACCATGAATCAATATTTGAATAACAACCTCCTCCGAGCACTCCCGAAGACCTTCGCCAAGGCGAGGTCGATCAAGCTGATGCAGGTGAAACAGGCACATGCGCGAGACTGTAAGCAACAAGTCGCGGTTGCATTGGCGTTCAAGGAGTTCGACTACTCACCGAATGCGGTATCGGCAGCAATGAGGCTGCTCGTCCAGCCCGACTTCACAACTATTCACCACGTCCATCGCTAGAATAACAACACCGCCGCCATGTTCCTGTCCAACCTCGTCCAGAAGGCCCAGCAATACATTGATCCCGCCGTGCTACCCGCCTCACTCGTGACTGCAACTACAACGAAACCCTCGAAGTCCGTACTCTTCCAGCAACAGTTCCACCTTCCCTCCAACCAGAATCCGCTCTACGAGATCACCGCCGAACTCACCTTGCCGACTCGCAAAGCCAGCAGTAGTAAGTCTCCCAGTTCGAAGCAACAACAGCGCTGGGGACCGAACGATTGGGACAAAGGCGCCGACGGTAAGGGCACGCACTATGTTGGCCAATTGCACCTGAGCGAGCAATACCTCTGCTTCTCAACCGTCAATAGCTCGTTCGTCAGCACAGCGAGTACGAGCGCCAGCTCGGCATTCACTGGACGCACGCATGGGACTGGAACGGCTGGGAATGGGTTCACACTTCCGCTGTGCGCGGTGCGGAGGGTGGAGAGGCTGCATACACAGAGCTACATGTTTGCACTGTCGATAACCACCTGGAACGGCTTCGACCCTGGTACGGACACCAAGCCTGGAGCGCCAGCACCGCCGAAACTCACGATTCAGCTCGAGGGAAGCAGACAACAGTGCGAACGGTTCTGCGATGGACTGAAACGAGGGCTGCGGCAAGGCATCAGGGAGGTGGAGAATATGCGCGCTGTGGCTGCCGAGTGTTATTCCGAGTACTTCATGTACTCGGACTTCGACGGACCTTCACCAACGACGAAAGCGGACGGCGTGACACCGCGTCATTTGCCGGATACGGGATTGGGTAGTATCTTCAAGTATCCAGGCAATTCGCGGAAGCTACGGGACAGGAGTAAGATGCGCCTCTGGCATGAGTATATGCGAGAGAATGGACGGAATACGACACTCGTGCGACAACCGGACTTTCATCGTTTGATTCGCGTTGGACTGCCGAACCTTTTGCGAGGAGAGATGTGGGAGCTTACTTCTGGGTCGCTGTATCTGAGGCTACAGAAGCCGAAGCTTTACGGTGAAACGCTCAAGAAGCACGAAGGCGAGGAATCGTTGGCGATCGATGAGATTGAGAAAGATCTAAATCGATCTTTACCGGAATATGCTGGATTTCAGAGCGAGGACGGAATCGGGAGACTCAGGAGGGTGTTGACGGCGTACAGTTGGACAAACGTGGACGTTGGCTATTGTCAAGCGATGAACATCGTTGTGGCGGCGCTACTCATGTACGTTGTCTGCAGCCTACAATCAGTGCTCGATGCCTTGCTAACGTACTGCAATAGATATCTCTCGGAAACCCAGGCCTTCTATGTTCTTTCTATCCTGTGCGATCGATTACTGCCGGGCTACTACTCGACGACTATGTACGGTACCCTTCTGGACCAAAAGGTGTTCGAGAGCCTAGTTGAGAAGACGATGCCTGTCCTCTGGGAGCACCTCTCTGGCAATGATGTCCAGCTCTCTGTCGTCTCCCTTCCGTGGTTCCTAAGTCTTTACATCAACAGCATGCCTTTAATCTTCGCCTTCCGTGTGCTCGATGTCTTCTTCCTCGAAGGTCCCAAAGTGCTTTTCCAGGTCGGTCTGGCCATCCTGCGCGTGAACGGCGAAGAACTCTTGGATGCCACAGATGATGGCGCTTTCATCAGCGTGCTGAAGTCCTACTTCGCTCGGCTGGGCGAGTCAGCACATCCTAAGTCGGAGAACCCAAAGCATCGCGCCATCACCAACTTTCAGGCACTGATGGTTGTGGCTTTTAAAGAGTTCGATGGCATCACTCAACACACCATTTCTGAGCAACGAAGCAAACATAAAGCTGCCGTACTTGAGAACATCGAATCTTTCGCCAAGCGCACCTCAATACGAAACTTGGGCCCGGAGAGCAAGAAATTGTCCACAAACGATCTGGGTTTCCTATACGACAGATTCTACACTATCCTATACGAGCGGCAGCAGCGGGCTCAAGTGTTGCAAGCCGACGAGGACAGAAAACGCAAAGCATCTCGCCAACGCGCCACAGAGATCGTCACAGGTGTGCATGGCAATGGCGCGCCAGAAATGGGCAGAGTTGGCCTCGGACCCAGCACGACCGAGATGGACTACGACGCTTTCCGCGAATTTCTAGCTGGTGTGGCAAAGTGGGCTGTTACAGACTCGCCATCTTCACCTACATCAGCCAACGATCCTTCCGCGCATAAGAGTGCGAATGGATACTTCCACACCCTCCGCGCCAAACCTTCACAGCCATCCTCTCCTTGGGGCATAGGACCGGAGCCGGCTGAGCATGAGTTCCTGAGACGCTTGTTCAAGCGATGGGATAAGGAGGTGAAGAGCTCGCTGACGTTACAGGACGTTGTGGCCGGGCTGGCGCCTATAAAGGGCGGCAGGGACATCATGGGCAATATTTCGTACTTCTTCGAGCTATACGACAACGACAATGATGGGAAGGTGGATCGGGAGGGTATTCTGAGGATGTCGGAGGCACTGCTGTTCTTGTCGAGACGGGGTGTGGAGGGTGGCGGGCTTTTGAGTCCGAGTCCCAGCTCTGCGAGTATCAGTGAGCACGAGGAGGGTAAGAGGAGGGAGACTAAGGATGAGCAATTCCTGTCGGCAGTGTCGTCGTTCATCCGAAGATGCTTTGAGTACGCCGATCCGGACCATGCGTCAAGGAAAGCGGAGATGGAGGCGAATGGCGTGGCTCAACAGGTGGATCTTTTGGGTTTGAGCAATGGCGACGAGAGTGCTGGCTCCGACCAACTGGCTGCATCTTCATCATCGACTGGCGACGTGAAGGATGATTCCGTGCTCTCTCGACCCTCCACGAACGCCTTCGGCCAGGTTCAAACAAAAGCGAGACATGTTGCTGCCAATGCCGCACTGGATCCTTCCTCACCTGTTCACATTACCCTTCCGACTTTCCGCATGCTCGTGTTAGCAGACGAACCACTCGAATCCTTCTTCGACTCCGGCTTCGCCAACTCCTTCCATCTGGCTGACGCGCCACTGCCGAGCAGTACCATCACCTCCCCAACCTTCTTGGGCGGATCGAGCTCCACAGCCTCGCTACCGAACATCCCAGACATCCCTGCCATGAGCCCAGGCGGCTCATCAGGAGTCGTCGGAGGTGCAGGCGCTGGTGTTGTCCCACCAGGCAAAGGACTAAGAGGCATGCTCGACAACATCGTCACAGATGGTATGCGTGTAGCAGCCGAAGTGCGACGACGAATGGATGAGGCGCAGAAGGAACTCGATAAAGGTGCTTCTACCAGAGGCACTGAGGACGATGATGACGACGATGGTGACGAGGGTGGAAGGGATCTACTTGAGGGCGCCGAGGCGGATGCTGGTGAAGGGAGGAGAGGGACAGGTGTGAGTCGGGAGCCGAGTTTATTGGATCAGCCGCTGGTAGAGGAGCCGAAGCAGGGTTCGTCGAAGGAGGAGGTGGAGAAGAGTACTATGTTTGAGCGATAGCATTTGGGATATGGCGTGCGGCCGGGAATGTGGCTGCACGGGTTGGAGTAATGTGGGTGGGATGAGGATGTATGTATGTTTGACGAAAGAACTTTGAGTCATCTGCTCGCAGCTTATACTGCGCGGATGCATCAGCTGTGTTATCGAACATGCTCGTTTCTCGCCTGGAACTCTTGGACCTTGCCAAGACAAGCCATCACAACCTGACAGGGAGCACGAAGAGGGCCTCTTGATGGGGCACAACGACCAGACAGCATGAATGATGGCAGAAACATACGTGTTGGCGAGGGCTCACTAGATGCACTGCACCATTACCACGGACGTGTAACCATACCACTCTCCGCAAATCCCAGCCGCTCCAGACTCGTATTTCCAGCCTCCTTCGATAGAACGTAGCTGACTTGGAGATCGCCAAACCTCGAGAGCACCCCGTGAACACCTTCCCTCGAGTTGACATCCGCTACAAGAGGACTGTTGAACGCCAGCGCCATCTCGAAGGGTGACTGGGTCAGATCATTCGGGAACCGCCACCATCCCCTGAAGTATAGAATTCACAAGAGTTCAGCGGTGTTTCTAAACATGACGTATGCTTATGCGTGCGCATTTTTGCAGTTTTGCTTACCAGAAAAGCGGGAGAACTACGAGAATGGCCAAGAGTTCGAGCACTGCTGCTGCCGCAAACTACCCCAAGTCGGTATGAAAGACGTTTTTCTTCCGAATGCTGCGTTCCCACGATTGTCTGGTTTGACGAGAGTCCTGGGTCCAACCGGCCTGTGAGATTGTGATGGTCGAATTTGCGACCTGCGAGAAGTACTCGCGAAAGGGTCTCATCGAGAAGATCAGATAGTATATGTACCCTTGACTTGCCTCCCAATGCTTCTCCAGTCTTCTGACTGTGCTGCCATTCAGAGCCTGCTTCCACCAAGCAATGGGTGCCGCTCGCGAGAGCGCAACGCGAATGCATGCAGCGCCAATGGCAGACGCTATAGCAAATTATACCGTTGGCTGTACTGGCCACGCCTTTACTCGCTGCCCATCAGAAGCCAGAAGCACCGCAAGTGAAGCGAATATCGAGCCCACAGCTGCTACCAACATGGGCAACCGGAGCAGCGGGCGGAACTGGACCCATCGTGGTGTGCCCTCAATTTCGCGCCATGGTCCGGAGCAGCTGATGGTGGAGGCGCCGAAACGCTTCCCATCTCGGTGGTGTTCGCAGTCGTCCGCCATCTTTCGTCGGTGCCTAGCTCCTTTATAATGAGGGAGGTTGCATGGCTCCAGGAAGTGACTAAGGACAAATGGCTACCAGTGGACAAAACCACCACGGAGGCGCGTATGATTGAGGTGACACGGTGTGATATAGCAAATGCTAGATTGAGACACCTGCTCTGTGGGGTAACATACGCGACTATACCTGCAGTGAAGTGCAAGAGATCAGCGTTGTGCCGCCATCTCATATGCAGGGGTTGCGAAGGCGCTGGGCCGATTCCAAGGAGACACTTGGAATGGTTTGAGCAGCAGTGGATATGGTAGCCCGCTATATATCGACGATGGACCACACCGACTGGCGGTCTAGGCTGAAAGCTATGACTCGGGCCTGGCTGTTTGATTATTGTTTGATTCGATAAGACACCGTGTTCTTCGTTCGATAGTCTTGGGAACATCGACTGAGTCCGACACTTATGGCAGACGACTCCTGCCCCGCATCTCCAGCTTCAGCGATCTGGCGATGTTCCGAAGCGGCGCCCTGCGCATATACCGTTCCTTCAGAGACTGGAACAGTCACACTGGTTGGCTTCATTAAGCTCACTGATCTGTCCAACAGGTACGACATTTCTCGCAGCTCTTCACCTCGCAACCTTCGCCCTCGCGGTCCTCGTGCTTCTCCCAGCCGGCTCATCATCCGCTCCTTTCGGCATCGTGACCTTTCTCGCCTGCCTCTTAGGCCGCGCACCAGAACCCTCCGTCGCCACGTGATCAACGTCATCAGCCGCCTTCCGCTTGCGACTCGACCTTGTGGCCGAAGCTGAAGACGACTTGGAGCTGATTTGAATCTCATCGTCGATATCATCTGCCTCGGCAGACTGGTCTGGCTGATTGCGAGAAGTCGATTCGTTGCTCCTGGTGGACTTCGCGTTTGCTTTCTTGCTGTTGGTGACTGTGACGCTGTCGTCATGTTCGTCATCGTTTCCATTAGCCAGTTGCTCTGAGCCAGGGTTCTCTGCTGAAGTGATTCTCTCATGCGTAGGAGCAGGCGCCACAGCAATGCTGTCCTCGTCCTCTTCGTTCGGCGCCGCTGATGCTACCGCAATGCTCTCTCCGTCGTCCTTCGAAGTCAAAACAGCCGCCAGTCCAGCATTGACCTCAAATACAACCCTCTGCCTCTTCTTCCCACTACCACTTGCACCCTCTCCCTCCTCAGGTGCACTCCTCTTCTTCGCCGACGATGGCGACGAGCCATGCATGGCCATCTGCCGTTTCGAGCCTCGCGAAACGCTAATCGCACTATCTTGTGGCGAACCCTCGAAACCCTTCTTTCCAGCTGTTCCATTCGGCTGTGCCACAACGATAGCATCCTCCTCGTCATCCTCGTCATCTTCTCCCCCAGCAGCATCGAGTGAGACACCTTGCTGCGAGAGCCAACCAGTCAAAGCAGAGTCCTTGCCGTCATTCGCCTGACCCAACAGACTAGTCGCCAGATCACCTGCTGCATCCTCCGCATCATTATCGCCGGACATCATCTTCGCGATTGTCTGCATAAAAGCTCCTTCGTCCATGCCGTCTAGTCCAGCATCGCCTAGTCGCTGCTTGAGTATCGCTTTGAGAGTCTCTGGATCCAGTGAAGCTAACTGTGCTTGTAGATCCCCTCTCTCGCTGTGTGCTTCTGCTTCTGCGCCGTCAGCTTCGGCTTGATCTGTATCCTCGTCTTCCCGTTCCTCCTCGTCCTCTCCAGCAATGATCATGGCGTCAATATGGCGCGGTGGTTGTGGTGATGTGTCGTCATCCTTGCTCTCAGCCGCGCGCTTCATGTCTGCCGGCATAGCTTTCTCAGCCAATTCGCCAGTCGTTCCAGCATATCGTGTTCGCCAGTCCGTGATCAATGCAAAAGACGTAAGGGTCTTAGGGTCCGTGGGTGTGCGATCGCGTTGTCGCACTCTTTCCGCGATAGGTACGAAGAGCACGTTTGGGTTCGAGCTTTTCTTCCTCTTCTTGTCCGCTTGTTTCGGGGGTACGACAGGCGCTCGCTTGCGCTTCTGGGCACCCGATGCCTCCCCGGCGGGAACACGTCCGTGCTCCCAGTACTCATCGTCGCCATATTCTGCGTCCATGAAGTAGTCGTATGGGTCAAACTCTTCCAGGCAGGCGAGTTCGTGCTCCGTATTTATGTATGAGGGTGATGGGATCTGCATCTCTGCTAGCTCGTCCTATGCCCCATAAAAGTCAGCTGAACCATTCTCTTTGTCCAGCTTGCAGCTTTGGCCAAGTACGCCCATGGCACTAGCACGGAAGCCTGCAGCTCTCCGAAACTTGGACCGGATGAGTGCTTACCGCCAGTGGGTAGTCATCTTCCACATACAACCATTCGAAGGCATCGTCCTCGTAGTCGACGAAGTCATCTTCGGCCATTGCTGGGCCAACTTCTCAGGAATGGAAATTCCTGGGGTAAGACACCGGTACGGAGTAGCTTGCGACTTATTGTACTACCCGCGGGTACGGCGTTGCGGAAGCTTGCGTGAGCTGATCGATATGCACCGTGTTTCACGGAAGGGAGCCGCTGATGTGGTACTGTGTAAGCTGTGCTCGTGCCTTTTATGCTGGTGTGCAGATGGAGGTAAGGATGTGAGCTCCTGTGACAGTGTCCTGGCAATTTGCAATACGAGTCGAAGGTTTAGGGAGAAGCACACAGTAAGTGTGTTGGAGGTATAAGAACAATTCAACAACCGTCGGGAAACATCGCAACGATGAAGTGAGGTGCAGCTGATCGAGTCGCAAACACGCTGACCAGTCGCGTGACTCGATGTGGGGCAATTCTCCACGATTTTGCTTGCGCGACTTCAAAATTGCATCGACAGCGCAGCAGCAATCCCGGTTGTTACGATCTCATGGTTGGGCAATTGATCAGCAATCGACACCATCTGAGAGTCGAGTACTGAACACATCAACGATATCTGGCGCGTGACATGACGCGTGGAAATCGTGTTATCGACGAGATAAGGTCGGGTCCGTGCCGCCCGCTCCGCTCTCCGCTTTTTCGGTTTCTCCCCAGATTGCGGGTACCCTCGGCTCTACATCACCTCTAGTTCATCAACTCGCCGCTCGTCTCCTTGCGAGACAAGGGATAGTTGGTCTCCTTAATGTCTGGCATACCTGGAGTACTGATGACGGATATAGAAACATAGACAGCAATGTCATCATTAACACGACTTCGCGCTCTCCGGCCCGCCACCTCAATACCGAAACGCAGTCGAAGATGGAACAGCACAACAACAACAACCGCCACAAACGAGGCAATTGAGCCATTGAAATCGATTCTGATAGCAAATCGTGGTGAAATCGCTCTACGCGTCGGCAAAACGGCTTCTCAATACGGCATCCGGACTACAACTCTTTACACCGACCCGGATAGGCATAGTCAACACGCTCTCAGTTCTCCCTTCGCAGTCAACCTAGGTAGCACAGACCAGTACCTCAACGGCGAGCGTATCATTCAAGTAGCTCGTGAGCATGGCTGTCAGGCCATCCACCCTGGCTACGGCTTCTTGAGCGAGAATGCGGCTTTTGCGAAAGCATGCACAGATGCGGGTGTCAAATTCATCGGCCCGCCATACAAGGCGATCGAGGCGATGGGCGACAAGTCGCGCTCGAAGGAGATTATGATTGACGCGGGCGTGCCTTGTATTCCTGGGTATCATGGTGCGGAGCAGGATCCACAGCATCTTGAGAAGGAAGCTGCAGGAATTGGTTACCCAGTGCTGTTGAAGGCTGTGAAGGGCGGCGGAGGAAAGGGCATGAGGATCGTTATGAATGCAGATGAATTTCAGCAGCAACTTGAGAGTGCGAAGAGTGAAGCGCGGAGTTCTTTTGGGGATGATATCATGCTAGTCGAGAAGTACATTACCACGCCTAGACATATCGAAGTCCAGGTGTTCGCTGATAAGCACGGTAACTGCGTCGCGCTTGGAGAGCGAGACTGCAGCATCCAGCGGCGACATCAGAAGATCTTGGAGGAGTCGCCTGCGCCGAATCTGCGAGAGGATGTCCGGCAGGATCTGTGGGAGAAGGCGAGGCAAGCAGCGTTGGCAGTCGGGTACGAAGGCGCGGGTACTGTAGAGTTCATCTTCGACAATGACTCTGGGGAGTTCTTCTTCATGGAGATGAATACGCGACTACAGGTTGAGCACCCAGTCACGGAGATGGTTACAGGCGAGGACCTGGTACGGTGGCAGATCATTGTTGCGGAAGGTGGCAGACTGCCACTCACGCAGGCGGAAGTGGAGGAGCAGATCAAGAAGCGAGGTCATGCGATAGAGGCGCGGATATATGCGGAAGATCCGAGCATGAACTTCATCCCTTCGACTGGCAAATTGCTGCATTTACGGACACCGCCTGCGAGCGAGAGCGTACGGATAGATGCTGGGTTTGTTGAGGGTGATGAGGTTTCGTCACATTACGACCCTATGATTGCAAAGCTTATAGTCAGTGGTCCAGATCGTAAAGCGGCGCTGCAGAAGATGGTCACAGCACTAGAGCAATACGAAATTGCAGGCCCAGTTACGAACATCGAGTTCATCAAGCGAGTCTGCATCAGTCAGCAGTTCGTTGACGGCGAGGTGGAAACGGGCTACATTCCAAAGCACCGCGACGAACTCTTCGCCATTGAGCCAGTAGAGCCAGAAGTGCTGGCACAAGCGGCGGTTGGGCTCTACGAGTCTGAACAGATAAGGCGAAACCAGAAACCACCCATCATACCCTTACAGACAATCGGCTTCGGCAATGCACCGCAACCACGAATGTTCCACATCGTCGAGACATCTTCAGACCCTCAAGTCCAGAACCAATCAGTCCCAGTCCAATTGCTAAAGACAGCACCCAACACTTACCAACTCACCATCGCCTCTGACACCTTCACCACAACAAGTACTTTCAACCCCACGACCCACACCCTCACATCTTTCTTCCCGCACACCCGTCTAGAGACAACCCTCATCTCCGACCCATCAAACAACAACGCTCTCACACTCTTCACCCGCGGCCGCCAGTACCGTCTACACCTCGCCACACCCGCCTGGGCTGAGAAGGCGCTTGGTCTGAAGGACCTTGCGCATTCCGTTCTCGCACCGATGCCCTGTAAAGTCTTAAGGGTAGAGGTTAGCGAGGGCGACGAGGTGAAGAAGAACCAGCCGCTGGTCGTGATCGAGAGTATGAAGATGGAGACTGTGATCCGAAGTCCACAAGACGGCAGGGTGAGTCGAATCGTGCATCGGGCGGGGGAGATGGTTAAGGCGGGTACAGGGTTGGTTGAGTTTGAAGGAGAGGATGGGAAGGAGTAGGAGGTATCGTGTTGGTAGTTGGTGACTTACTTACCTCCAGACTCACACGTGAGGCTTCCTTCACAGGACGCCTGCTTTCTCAACTGTTCATCGTTCACGTTCAGCAGATGTTTGTCGACTCTGCCGTGTAGCAACGGCGATAACTGTGCCGCCACTCCCGGTTGGCACATGATTTGGAACGCACACATGTTGGAGCTGACTCAAGAACGAACACGAATCGTACAAGTAGTGCGGAGAGCGGATGCGGCAACAGAGTTATCACAGTTCAAGGTCGGGTTGCATGTTGCAGAGCCTCGAGAGCTTCGCGGATGATACGGACGTACGGAGTGCTTTATCAGATTGCCACTCCATTCGCAACAACATTGTAAGCTCCATACCCATATCTCGGGGATCTGAGCCGGCGTAAGTCGTCACTCGCTTGACTACATGTCGAAGGATGCGCAGCATGTGGGTGTGGTAGCTGGGAGGCAAGCCGCTAAAGCCTGGCTAGGGTTCGTTTAGTTGTTGTGGCTGAACGAAGGCCTAGATCGATTGCGAATAGGCAGCTGAGGTGTTCAAGAAAGGTAGATGCAATCTCATCAGTCATGCGTCGAAAGCAACATTGGTCAGAGTTGAGCCGGCGTGCCGCGGTATGAGGCAGCGTCCGCCTCTGGCGGAATTGCGCGGTGAGTCGAAGGACTGTTGGCGCAACAAGAGCCCTACCAAGCTAGTCGGCCTTCCTCTCCGCTGAAGTTGTCTGCTATAGCGCCGCCGGCGGGTATGAACTTTACACCAACAAAAGCTGTTTTGCAATCGCTATCGCCGCGACAATGACAGGCTTCAACGATCGCAGTACACTCTGGGCCCGGAGGTTCGGTTGTAACACTTCAAGCGCTATTTTCTGGCAAATGCCTAGGAGACGCCGGCAGTGTTGTCCGTCTTGAAAGCATTCTTGAGTTTCGTACAAAGGTGTTGCTAATAGCACCGCAGTTTCAACTCCGCAAATAGACCTGCTTACAGAATTAGTGGCAGCCACTATGGGTAAGCTGCCAAGGTGATGGCCAAGGCAACGGTCTGCCTTGGGCTGTTGGTGTTCAGCAAGTGGTAGGTCGGGAAATAGCCTTTTAGCTGCTGTAAGAAGCTTATATTTATCGTTCTCACTTTTGGTGCGAAACGTGGCCATGCAAACAACTCGAATTCTTCTATGGGACCGCTGCCTACTTTCCTCATTCGGTTTACTTTGCTCGGGAAGTTTCGCAGATTCCTCGCCGCTCAGCTTACCTGCCCAGATGCTGCCCTCTCCTCGTTTACAGCGTTGTGCTGTAGGGCTATGTTTGGCCACGCCATGATCAATCACATCAACTGATGCTAGCTCGCGACCGCTGTCGTGCTGTCGTTTGATCTATAAGAGACCTGTCACCACCACTGATCAGCATCTCTTCTTTCCTCATCAACTCAACCACTCAACCACAACAACCCAATCTCAATAACCCGAAACATTTCCTAGTTTCCTTATTTCCTTGGTCAGATTTCCCTTACGACTTTCACTACACATCAGTCAGCACCTTCGCCGCAACCTTAATACTCCCACCAACCGACAACATGTACTCCACCATTGCTTTCGGCTCCCTCCTCATCGCCGCCTCCAACGCCCTCGCCTTCCCTCAAAGCGCCAGCGTCGCTGTCGTCGCTGCCAGCACCAGCTCAGCCGCTCCCGCCGCATCCAGCTCCGGCGCTGTCTCTGCGACCGGCTATGGCGACAACTCCGTCACAGTGATTCTGTCGAACCAAGCTATTGAACTCGGCAGCCAGACCACCTTCAAGAACGTCAACTCCGCCAAGTCGAAGCCTCCGGTCGGCTCCAGCGGCCCCTTCCAGACCATCGAGATCAACGTTGGTGATGATGTCGCCAACAAGGACCTTCGCTGCTCGGCTTTCGATGCGAACGGCGTAGCTCTCATTGCCAGGCGTGGCGCCAACACCGACACTACCTTCTCAGATGCCGACAAGGGCGAGTGGACTTTCCTCGGAGACGTTGAGGTTGCTCAAATCACCTGCGACCCAGCTTTTGTAGCCGTGGCTGCAGGCTCCTACGACATCCGAGTCACTCTCTCCGACGGTAACCTCGCCACTCAAACCGTTCTCAGCGGTGTCGTTCGGAATATCCAGCCCCCAGTCGGCTCCTCCGGCCCATACAACAGCGTTGAGATCTCTGTCGGCCCTCTCGTCGACCCCGCGCTTCGCTGCAAGGTCAAGAACAACGCCAACCGTGCCATCGTTGCCACCCGTGGCGAGAACGTTGATACCACGTTCTCTGACGCCGACAAGGGAGCTTGGGCTTTCACCAAGTCCAGCTTGGTCAAGAACATTGTGTGTAACCCGGACTTTGTCGCGGCTCCTCAGTAAGCGCTGTCGACGATGTGCAACGATACAGGAAGTCCATGAGGGAATGAGTGCTTGTATACCATTGCGTTGGGGTTGGCATTTAATTTTGGGTCTCTGGCAATTGGTGCCTGGGCGGGTTAGCATTCTTGGTTCGCTTGTTGTTTGCAATTACATCTTCAGATAGACATGAATACGCTCCTTCGACCATCAAATAATCGTGTCTGTCGGAAGTGCTCATCCGCTCTCTACTTGTCCTTGATGCCTCTTCTGGTGGATTCCTCGATTACTTCGCTGTGTTTAGTTCCACAGCTGCACAGAGCATCCTCCAAGGACGCTGGGTCTCTTGAGTTACGCACTCTCTGATGATTGTGTAAAGAAGCTGAGTCCAACATCGTGTTGTCAAGGAGAACTTCCCAGTTCGGCCGTAGCGCAGCGGTTCTAGCCGAGAAATATCTTCTACGTCAACGACACCTCGATGCAGGCTCTTCTTACGAAAGTCGCCGTATATGTGCACACCAAATGCTGTCCAATGGACTGGAACAATATCAAGCAATGGTTTGGGTCCCTAAAGACGCTTCTCGTCTAAGGAAACAGCGAACCCGCCAGACCAGACTCGATCGGAAGAGATCTGTCGAACGACTCACGAGATCTTAGCGCCGATCTAAGAACGGTTTGCGACAGATCGTACCTGTCGATCCCTGTGCTTCGAATCGATTCTGAAGTCGTGACGACAGACATAGACTCCTCCACCCTCATAGGGGCACCTCCGGTGGGAGCGAAGGCCATGGCTAAGTATCATGTCTGCTACCTCTCCTCAAGACACTGAATCTATCTTCCCTCCTCTCACCGCGCCACCACGCTCTGCTTAGGCTCTGAGACTTTCGTTATTGTCACTGTGATTACACTTTCGAGACAGTGATTACCAAACCATGGCAGCAAACCCGACTGCTAACGAGCCGCAATGGCACACGCTCGATTTCTTTACAGACGATGACGTCGATTCTGCTATCACCATCTTCAACGCAAATCGTAGATTCCATATCATCGCCAGCCAGAGAAAGCTGGGCAACGACACAAAGGTCGGCAAGGACTACTATAAGCTTGTTCGCAATGCTCAAGCCAGAAGCGCTGAAGAGGACCCCCGCAAGGGCAGTCCGGCCGATGGACTCAGCTCGGACAGTGGCATCAACGTTGCGGAGGGTGACGAGGAGCGCGTTCTGGGAAGCGATGCCGACAACAATAGCGAGGAGCATGTTGGAATCGAAAGCGCGGAGGATGCCCTCAAGTGCTGGATGGTCTCGCCACTTGCGGATCCGGAGCATGGCTTATTGTCAGCCAAATCCAACGTTCAGACCGTTGAACAGTTTTACAACTGCCCAACAACCTTTTGCGAGCTCACCGCCTCGGAAGATGGACAAGACATTGAAGCTATTGAACTGAAAGCCACACCAGAGCTTCAGAAGAGAATGGAGGGTCTCTTACCGAAAGCTTTACTGCCGAAGTACCTGACAAACTCACTCACTGCACCATGGTTCCGCAGCAGTGAGCTTGACGTGCTTGATTATAGCGATCGGCCAGTGGGGACGCCTTACCATCCGTGCCGAGTTCAGCACAAGGAGTCGAAGGAGGTGTACTTTCTCAAAGTCGTTGATAACGAACAGCAGCAGCCGATCAAGCGTGAGTTGAGTATCTTACACCAGATCGAGCAAGCGGGTTTGCGGCAAAAGATGAATGTCCCTCGAGTCACAGGCCTCGTTGCCTTCGATAATACGGAGCCGACTCCTACAGGCAGGAAGAAGATCATGGGTATTCTCCTTACCGACATACCAGGCCCAACACCCCTGACACTTCTACTGGATGAATCTGTTGAGCAAGAGAGGAGAGAGAAGTGGGCAAAGGAGGCGGAGCGTATCACGGATGTTCTCCATGAGCATGAGATCATCTGGGGTGATGCGAAAGCGGACAACTTCATGGTCGATAGAGCAGATAATCTCTGGATTATTGACTTTGGCGGAAGTTATACCGAAGGCTGGGTAGATCCAGAGCTCAACGAGACCGAGGAGGGAGATGAGATGGGAACGGCGAAAATCATCAATGCACTCAAGGATCCCGTGGCGAATGTTGCTCGTCCTGACGAGGACGGTTCAGCACATTGTCAGGCATCTAAGTCTCAAGGAGGAAGTAAACGGAAGCGTGGCCTATCGGAAGGTGGAGATGACCGTCAGACTGACAAGCGATCGAGAATCAGGCGTGATGGATGAGCGGAATGTTGATGAGCTTGCTCCTTGCCCATTCGTCGCTCGTGTACTACCGACAGGCTGGAGAAGTTGCAAGTGCAAAAGGTCTCAATTATGGATCGATCTGTATTGGCTGTAATTGACACCTTATCCAGAGCCAGGCTGGAAGCGAGGCCTCGAAGACAGCTCTCCAGCGCGCAACGCTGTCAGCCGATGAGCCGTCTACGAAGAGTGCTGTGAGACTAGCGATGGCTTGCTAAGCTGTTCAAACTCCTCGACAGTTGATCGCTGGCTGGAGAGGGTTGCATTCGTCTGCTGTTGGCATGACCAAGATACAGCATCACGCCTTGGTCGGTGGGCCTGGCCTTCAGCGATGTCAACTAGGAAAGCCTTACAGATACTTACTTAGTCCATGGTATACAATGGACAACATCGTACTGTTCAAGACACCTCTTCCAGATCTTCCAAACTGCACCTTAAGTCGCTCTGGTTCAAGGCCCGATCAGCCGAATGATGATCCGATCAGCCGAAGTTTGCGTTCCGGTCTCGGCTTTCACTTTTCTGTTACACGACATAAAGGCAAGCCTTTTGGTTGCAAGGCGACACTTATTGGTACAAGAAAGTAAAAACATTTTGTAGCTCGACTTGCTGACTCTAGAGCTTGACTGATATGATGAGCTCGCACGCCATCGTTGACCGACATCAGAGCATCGACTGCTCCCTGTCTAGAAGCGGCGAGGATGCGTTGCCGAACCGATAGCGGGACGTCATGGTGCCAGTCTGTTTTAAGTACAAAGTTGAGGTTGTTCCTTACGACGTATTTCCATTAAAACATCCTTTCGTTCTTACACTTTCGTATCAGTAGTGTTGTACTGTGGTTTGAGCCGCGTATCAAGCCCCATCCATTGCAAGATATACCAAGATGGCACCTGTCGCTGTCGCTCAGAACGGCGATAGCCATACCAACGGCCACAGTAAAGCACAAAGCGGCCACTCGAGCAATGTCAAGCTTCCCATGGAGGCGAATGGTTCACTCGAAGACTACAAGTACAACGACCTGACACCGTGCATCGGCCGCGAGTTCCCAGGCGCGAATTTGGTCGACATGATGAACGCTCCTAACGCCGACGAGCTGCTGGCCGAGCTTGCCCTGACGAGTACGTTCGTTACGGCATGCCCTATTCGGTGACACTGACGAGGCACAGTCTCCAGCCGAGGTGTCGTCTGGTTCCGCAAGCAAGACGATCTGACGAACGACTTGCAGAAGCAACTCATCCTTCGTCTCGGCGAGCTATCTGGAAGGCCTGCGACTTCTGGCCTTCATATCCATCCCGTCCTCAACAGCGAAGGCGAGGTTGGCGAGCAGCGTGATCCGGACCAAGAGATCAGCACGATCAGCTCGAAGCTGTTCTCAAAAGTGTATGGTCGATCTCCTGATGGTGCACTCAACCAGAAGAAGCAGAGCGCCGATCAATGGTACCAAACCCATGGGCAAGACCCTACCTTGTCTAAGACATTCGCTGACCCTTTTGCCCTTCTGTCTGTAGGCATTCGGATATCGCGTTCGAACCAGTTCCGGCAGATTTCTCGAGTCTGAGGCTGACGGAAGTGCCAAAGACTGGAGGTGATACGTAAGTGAAGAGCAAGAGTTCGCTGTCGTATTGAAGCTTCCATTAACCCCCAGTCCGTCTGCATCAGTCTTTGGGCTTCTGGTTACGAGATCTATGACCGAATATCACCACCAATGCAGAAGTTTTTGGAAGGCCTGACATGCACATTTGGTCGACCCGATTTTATCGCTGCCGCAGCACGTGGCGGGTTCAAGCTGTACGAGAAGCCTCGCGGAGCAGCCGAGAACATCGGTGGCGACCTTCGTGCGATTCAGTAAGTATGCTCGTGCATTTTCATACTCAGAAAGCTTGTGAGATGGCTGACTTTCTGAAAACCAGTCCTGTGGTGCGCACCAATCCTGTTACCGGATGGAAGTCCCTCTATCCAGTAGGTCAGCATACCCAGTTCATCAACGATGTGACAGAAGAAGAGAGTGATATGCTCCTTCAATGGTTCAAGAGGTTGCTCAAGGACAATCATGATCTGCAAGTCCGCTTCCACTGGAACGATGTCAACGATATAGCCATCTGGGACAACAGGTGCACCTTCCACTGTGCGACATTCGACTTCATGGGCCTTGGAGATCGAGCTGGGAACAGAGCAGTAGGGTGTGGTGAGAGGCCATACTTCGATGCAAATAGCAAGAGCAGAAATGAGGACTTGGAATCGTCTGGGAAGGAACATGGTAAATGGTGAGCTTGCCATCGCTTCTTCTCTGCATACATATGCTACCCGTCTCGCTAATACGCACTTCCAGGTTTATGATCAGATAAAACAGCGGCTTGAGTGATGACGGACTAAGCTGCTTCGTTGTTGATGGCGACATGATCGAGACATCGAACAATCCAGACAGTGCTCCCTCCGGCCCATCGTCACCCGCGCATGCTCTGTCCAGTTTGGTTGGTGGAATCTTGGAACAGACGTGTAACGGCAAACATTCGTGATGCATCCGTTCACATTCGCTCGAGTATCGACAGCACCATGTCGTAGATGGCAGCCTTCATAAACGTGCTACGACAAGTGTACTACGCTACGATGACCATATGGCTGGAAAGCAAGAAAAGAATCTTGCTCGGTTTGAGCGATATTCCGAACTTGTCCAGGGTCGTGAGGGCTTATGGGAACCACAAATGTGGTCTAGGACCGCCATGATGTCTTTGTGCTTTGCTCAGTACAAATATCTTGCAATGCATGTCCCATTTTTCGAAGAAAGAACGCCACTCCCCCAACTCCTCGCCATGGGATGCAGGTGGTCGAAGCATTGACGATTCCTCGTGCTTTGCTCCATTGTTCCCAAAGCAGGGGGCTGTCTCGCTCATCCAACACCTCTCCTCATTCCCTTACACCCTGAAATGCTGCCCTGTCCCAGTTGCCGCTCACGCACATTGCTGTGGACCAAATAGTCGATTCAACTTTACGACCCAGTGTTTTCCTTCTCTGCTGTCAACGCTTGATACCGCCTTTCAAGGTTCTCTTCCTCGAGGCTGTCTATGCAAGCTTCCACCCGTTTGACGACCGAAACCCACTCCTCCGAAGCAAGTCCCGGTGAACGCTCCCTCAGGCGTATCGACCTGTTGAACATGTATTTCGGGAGCTGAGATTCGAGCTCTGTCGTCACAGTCTTGCGTATCGTGGCACTATCGGCGCCGTTGCAGACGTGGGATACGTTGAAGTTGAGCCGCCCTTTTTGAACTGTGATCTGGACTTTAACGCCTTGAAAGTCGACGTAAGTATGGGCCGTCCTGGTCATCCAGCCATGACACACTATAGTCGACAGTGCGAGTTGTTCGATGTGGTGTGCGTCCTTCCCGATGATACTGAGCCAATCGTGCAAGGCTTGAAGATTGTGACGGGGCCCGGGAAAGACCATAAAGTGGGTAATAGCGTAGTATATAGGCAGTGCTTCTGCTCGGATTTGCCGACATGTTCGAGTGATTGCTGGCTGATTGATCATGGAGGCGGGCTCAGGTGAGAGTGGGTCATCGTTGAGTATCAGCCCGTAACGAGGTGGGTTGATCTTCGAGTCTCCACAAGCCAGTGTCCATATAGTGTTGCGAAGCTCAGGTGGGAGCTCCAAGAGCCTGCTCGCACCCTCTGTCGCCCGCTTGAACTTCTTCGATGGCATGTCTACGGTCTTGACTGAGGTATCATACTCATCGAAGAATGATAGAGAAGCAGCTGCTTTGCATTCTGTTTTGTGATTTGTGAGAGTTTGAAACTTACTGACGACTTTTTCACATGACCGCAATTCAACTTGGAGTCCGTGCACAAACGCAGCACATTTGGCAAGAACACACTTCACTTCATTTCTGTACGACACCCCAGCCTGGCGTTGCGAGCCAGTCAAATACTTCCTTCGTGATTTCCGCCCGGTTGCTCACCGTCGCCCCAACCCCGTCGGGTCCCGGAGAATTCTGCCAATCGACCTTCCTGTATTGCCCCTTGAGCACTTCAAGGATATAGCCGCCGTCGATCTCGTTATCCTCGCAACAGCGGAGCATCTGCTCTGCAACTTCCTCAGGTGTTACCCAGACATCCTGGCTTTCATCGAAAAGCAACATCTTCTCTGGGTGATCAGTCCACAGCGGCGTCTTGATGACACCTGGAGCAACGCCATTGACACGAATGCCCAGTGAGTCGTCCAAAGGTCCAAGGCTACGGACGAAGCCGGATATCGCATGCTTGCTCGCGATGTACAGTGGAAATGGAAAGCCTGGTGTCTGACCGGCGATGGAGGAGATGTGGACCAGCCGTTTTGGGTTGGTTGGGCTGGCTTTGCCGACTTTGCTGTCCTTCGGTGGGTTCAGCCAACGAGAGATAGCGAGCTGGCTGGTCCGGATAGGATGAGTAACATTCAGGTCGAAGATGCTGTAGTGGCCAATTCCGGTCTCCTTGTCACCGTGAGGACTATCTCTACTCTTAGGGTCTCCTGGGGGGACCCAGAAGTTGGTCCTACAGATCAGAAGGGCAAAAGGGTTAGCGAATGTCTCAGACGGTGTAGGGTTTTGCCCATGGGCCTGGTACCAGTGTGGCTCGAAGATCCCAGCCCCCGGCGTTACCTGTAGACTGGAGCATTAAATATTGGACCAATCTTCGACATGGCTTTGGGGTCATACGATATCTGCTCCACCAAACTCCTTGTCTGCTTGCGCGAACATGTTTTCGAGCTCGTTCCAGATGGTCACGTTAGTCTTCACGAAGATGGCCCGTGGCTTGCCACTCTTGCCGTCGAACTCGTCCACCAGCTTTTGGGCTTCGGGTCGTAGGCCAAGATCGGCTATGAGAACGTTGCAGTTACGAGACAAGAGAAGCTTAGCGAAGCAATAGTTGATGCCTGTGAGGCTTGTTTAGCACATGAGAAGATAGCGGTCCGATGTGAATGCTTCAACATACCAGAACCAGCACCGGTAACGATGGCACTCTTCCCCTCCACCTTGAAAGAAGTAGAGCCTGTAGGAGCAGCCATGACCGTGATGAAAGGAGATGAAGACCTACGTTGTTTACAAGAGTGAGATTTAAGATTGTATATATAGCTGTGTCAACTCCGTCTTCTTACGCAGACTTGTTGAGCAGCCGTAGCCGACAGCTGGAAACTGTCGAGCTGGCGGGGTTGTCCCGCAGAGAGTGCGAAGGCTGAGGGGGTAAACCGGGGAGAGTGATGAGAGCAAAGAGCGACCGAGGTCGGAAAAATAAAAGTCTGGGTTCGCATTTGCCGCAACTGCCCCCTTGGGACGACGCGTCGAAGGAGAAGTCCTCTCGAGTATGGGGTCACAACTCTGCCTCGAGGCTGATGAGATATTGTATACTGCGAGCTTTCGGCACACCTCCGGGCATCATCGGAGCATCTGCCTAGATGCCGGATTCGATAGGGCGGCATACCTGCACCTGGACCTACTACTGCGAGCAAGCGGCCAACACTCCGTCCGGATATGTCGAACAACTTTGCCAGGACGGCATGCAAGCCGAGCGGACGCCTGACGACAAGTAACAGATTAATGCTCGTTGGAAACATGTCGCACACCTGGTGCTGGGGTCTTAATTGATAATTCTGGCGAGGCTTTCCATGTTTTTGCCAGGCAAATGCCTTGTGCAACGTCGTGGAGCTATGGACGTTCAACTATGATACAAGAATCGCAAGCGCACTGAACGATCAGGGAAAACAAAGAGCTCCTGCTGACTGGGGCCCATAAACCGGGGCATCACGGACTCCAATAATCTCTCCTTCGACTCGGAGCCTCCGTAGCCGATCATAAACCATTCTTCCTGGACCACAGAGGACTACCCAAAGGAGGTGTGATCGTGTTTGAGTTGAAGCCGAATTTGACTCGACACGGACTGTTCTTCGACGTCTGCTTCGACCAGAAAGGCGACAAAGGACTGACGATACTCTCCACGAAGCCGACTTTAGGACGACATATATTTCGGTCAATCGGTGACTTCGCCACCGTCGGTATGATGTCTGTCTCGTAGTATGCGGTCGTGTCGCACCGCATCGTGGTCTTTCCTCTTCGGTCGAGGATGCTGCCTTTGCGTCGTCCCAAGAACGGCATGATCTTGTTGATATCGAATGCAAGCATCCGGGGCGTACCCATCGAAAGGATGGTTTCTGACGATGCTCTGCCTTCGTACTCATACTCGTACTCGTCGACGATTGTGCCCTCGTCGTCTTCGCATTCGTCGAACTCGATGGACACGGTGGACTCATAGACGAGTAATGGTGTTCCGGGTACAACAAGCTGCCTCCGTCGGGCTTTTTGTTTCCGCAGAAGACAGTAGAGAGCACCAGTAGCCAAGGTGAGACCTGCGAGGATCATGATGATGACTCTCAGGCTCGATGAGAGGGAGGCGGCGGCATGTTGAAGGTCGTACTGCGTGGCTGGGGTCGAGAGTTGATATTCTGTCGACGGGACGTCCACATTTGGTATGGGTGCCATTGTGGTCCGGTATAGACGTGTGTTTCGTGATATCGTAATTGGAAGAATTTCCCAGTGATCGCTGAACGCTGGCAATAATCGCTCGAAGACTGAAATGCAGAGGAGCCACGAAATGTTCGCTGTCACAGTCGCACACTTGACATATACTGCATGATGAGGGTAATACTAATGTTCTGCGACTAAGACATCCAAAGAGGCCACCAAGATAAGAGGAGACGATAGACTTTACCTGAGGCCCGTGGAGAGGTGCTGTAGATGTATACCACTGAGCGACTGTGCCGCATGCAGGTCGTGGTGGTGTGTCGTGTGCTATCGACCATTAGCCGTCCGCTCTTCGCTCTTCCTGCAGCAAAGCCACGGCGCTTAAGTACAATCGCAGGGAACGCACGCCTTCTGTGTGGTCAGTTTGCTCCACGCTAGCCCGTTCGACACTGGCGCACTTTAGCAGTCGCCCAAACAAGCGTCCTTCTGCCAATTTTCACTGAACACCAAGTCACTTGTCTGCCGTGGTTGGTGTGCGACTTGACCTTACTGGCATGCAAGCGAACAGCAGCGGTGAGACAACTGGCATCGAACCGCAGGTGCGCTTCCCTCTACAGATTTGGCTAGTTCACACTGCTCGTTGACCAATCGCAGGTTTAATAGAAGTGAAAGAAACGCAGTAGACATGGTAGCACTGTTCTGGGGAAGTGCGGAGCCCGGCGAGCATAAAACAACCAGACGTTGTTGATCGGCATGCTGGACCAAAGAGTGGATGGAGCTGTATAGTCACATGCATCAGTATCGTGCCGAGATCAACTTAAAGCGTGGAACCGCAGGCGTTGCCACTTCTATGCTATCGAACTTTGCCGACAGTTGAGCGCAGGACAGAGGTGTGCAGCTAGGCCGAAGCCATTGGCCGAGGTTGGTTGCAGCGCTCAGGTACACCACGAAGACCATGATTGATGACAGCCGATAGATATATGTCCAAATTTCGCTAAGCTAGGAGCACGGATCTTGATCGAAACACTCCTGCTAAGCGCTGAAACGAAGCTCTCGGCCATAATTGAGATAGTAGTATCCAACATCGTCGGAAACGCATGGTGGCGAAGCATCTGGCTGAGACTTTGATGCGTCGAGGTAAAGATACAACTCCTGCCTATACAAGTATGCTGGTCACGTGGTGCTCAGTGAACGAAACTGGTGCGTTCATGCCCAGATGTTGTCACGAGCCTTGTGCGTCGCCGTCTCGAGGTGAATCCGTGGCACCAGAGGGCGATGCATGCCCCTGCATGTTCCGAATCATATGGCGCGATCATATGTTGGCTCCCCAAGCCATGGCCCCACCGCCTGCACATGAACGAACCATGTGCTGAAAGCCGATCCAAGAAACCGCTGTAACGCAGCAAGAAAGCAACGGAAGCACTTTCATCGTTTAGAGAAACGTCGCTGCTGCTGAGACCAGTACCACGGCGAATAACGGCCATATCGCCGGACTTGGTAGAGGCATCGCCCCAGAGCTCAGCGCGGCGCTCGTGAATAGCAACTCGAAGCTGAGGTCGGAGCTGTTGTAGCAGTTTTGAGGGGTGACCTCTAACTCCTTAGGCATGTCTTGTGGCTCAACGAGCGTTACATCCACGCACTGCATTGCTTTGTCAGTCATTGACACCATGGAAGCAGAGAGAAGGAAGCTTACATTGTACAGCGCTGCGCCATGCTGTGCGACTTCGATGATTTGTATTGTCACGTTGGCCCCCACGCCCAAGGTGGCATTCACCGGCATTGGTACCTGGGGCAAGCAGAATTGTCCTGCAAACTCCTCGTTGGTCGGTCCGAGTACTTGGAAAGGGGGGACCAGAGGATGCGACATGTTCGGCGGAGCCACTTGGCCTGGCCCGTTGATGCCCATGTTCACATAGAACAATGCTTTCGAGTGGCCTGGAAACCATCCAGGTTGTATTGATACTGCACCGCCTCCAACTGGCCACTTCGTCCGGTTCTCACTTAGTGGCATGCCGCCGCCTGAGTATCTGTCAGTTTACCGTCGCGTGCTCCTCTACATTGTCAATTGCTCTTACAAGGATACATCCATTGCATGCCGTAAGGGAAGTTGTAGGTGTCGTTACCCGAGTTGTAGTTTATGCCGATGTTGGATGCCTCGAACTGCGGCAACAGGCCTGTAGTGTGCAGATTGTTTCCTCTCCATCCTGGGTATGTGATCACCGTATGCGCCGCCGCTGTACTCCATGTCGCTGCTACCGCAAGTATCGCTGATAACCGTGGCATCTTGCTGGCGTGCGCGTTGCGCGTGTGATAGATGTCCCGGTGTAGTATAGACTGCAAGGTAGCCGGTACATAGGGAGACCAGGCTGCCGAAGGATGTTTCACCAAGACCGCTTCGTTGTCGGGTGGTACGATCGCAGGCTGACGCAGAGACGTGTGCAAGGGGGCGCGGGGCAATCGAGTCGCAGGAATCCGACGGATGATGTTCAGGATGGGGCCAGCAACAGCAACAGGTCTCTACGTTGTCGCTCGAGGATTAGACAATATGGACAGCAGGTCGTCAAATCGCGGCCCGGGGGAGAAGATGTACAACGACATTTCAGCAGCACAACCCCAATTCCTAGCGCTGTCACGCCCAGCACACTTCTGGTGACCTTAAGCCTGCTCTTGGCGGCACGAGGTGTGGTTATTGGCGTGGCGGCGGCAGGGTTCCAGCCGTAAGGAAGTCCCGTCTGCAGGAGCTGTGACTAGTTTAGCGGCAGGATCAACAACGGTCCTCTTGGGGACCAGGGTTAAGCGCCGAGCTCTGCGTGAGTCGTAAACCGGAATCTTCGCTGGGACCGCCGTGCAAAGACTGTCTGCACGTGCAGGTGAAGTCTCTAAGGCCATCGCATTATCGACCGATCGGACTCTTGCTGGAGCCGACTCTGTAATAACTTGCACGTCCGAGTTCTGCGCACTCTTAACAAATCGGGACTTTTGTGGAACCGACATTGCAAAGGACGCATGGTGCCGACAAAGTCCTGGAGGCTGAAAGCACTGCAGACGGTATCGGGAGCAAACAAGGCAGAGGTCTCTACAGGCGTATGGTCGGCTGCTTCGTTCCATGCCTTCACCATGCGAGGGGAAATTGGAAGTGAAATTATATCCGATCGGAAACGCCTAAGCAGTTGACATTCTATCCGTACGCTTAGGAAATCACGAGTGGGTATTGCCTCTCCCCAACGACTGGCAGGATGGACCGCATTATTGTAGCGAACGACGATCAAAAGTGAAACCCAATTCCCTTCCCAATGCATCCATCTCAACAATCTCCCCTCCGCCTTCTAACACTCCCGCAGAGACCGGTACCCCGCCGACTTTGGTCGCATGGCAATGGTGTCCGTCCCATCGTGATCCGTACGTGTGTCAATCTCCAAGAGCTCGTTACGACACGCATGACTCGAGTCATCCCTCGCATGGATGCATAGAGCCCCAGGCATAGGCCAGGGGCTTCGCTGAATGATTGCCCAGTCGAATACAGTGACTCAATCCTCTGTCCAATGCCGCTTCCTGATCCTTTCCAGCTCTCCCACCTCGACGGGATGATGAACGAACATCTCCTTCACGGACGACTTCCATCGCTGCAGTCGTGTTGAATTGCTGCGACTATGTCGGGACCCGCCAGCTCCATTCGCTGGGCGCGACTTGGTCCTAGCATTCACGTCGCGACTCGACATCGTACCTGCCATCGGACTAATCTCGTGCCTTGTAGGTGGAGAGTCTGAGGCAGATGTATTCGTGGGTGACCATGACTCGCCATCTTGTGACGTTCCTGGAGATCGACCATCCTGCGATGTGCTCGGAGATTGAGCGGCTCTCGTTGGTAGCCTGTCCGAGACTTGTGTATCTGAGCTGTGATCGTAGCCCGAGGGCGTTGGCGAGATAGTACCGCCAAGTGTACGCGCGTTAACACCCGTTCGATGTCCTGAGACAGTATTTGATCGTGCAGCCCATAATATGGGCAGAGCTTCCCTTTCTGCACACGAGAGTTTCGGAGATGATGAGGCCAAATGAGGAACTCGGGCAATATCCTCTTTCTCCCACGGTGGTAGTGATCCCGAGTCTTTTACATCCCCCGAACAGGATGAGGATTCCATGTCTCGTGGCCGATTTGTCTGCTAAGACAATCAAGACGTTGTTGTTGTTATTGTTGGTGTTGTTGGTGAGAAAGCTCCGCTGCGGAGATGTTGTTGGCAGGTGTCAGGATCCGGTGGGCACAGCCTGCGTAATGCTGGCCAGTGTTACATGCAGTGTAACAGACCAGATCAAACTTCACACTCGTCGATGCCTGAGTATATGACACAACGTCAAAGAAATCAGACAGCGAAGGAGACGATGAAAGAATAACGTGGCGCTTGAGTAACGAGAACGGAGACGTATTTTACAGAGCCAAACCATGAGTCCACTTCATGCTGCTATACTTGACCTTGTGGCAGAGCATCGGTACAGTACCACACTGCACGCTGTTGCCGCCTGGGACCACGACCATGCGATGACGGGGGAAGTTGTTCGGGTCCGCTAAAAGCAGGAAGCTCACGGCTGTTTCAGGTAGTGCGGTTCATTTGAGTTGTCCACTTACGCGCTCGAGCATAGCACTCCCCATGCGTTGGCTTGAGAAAGCTGAGGGCAGGTGTTCATGGATATGAATCCCATATCCTGGGGGAGCCAATCGGTTGTTTGCCACCATTAACGGTCGTGGTTGGATGATGACATGGTGTACATAGTTCAGCAAGCAAAGCAGGCATAGACTTTGCAAACGAAGTTAACAACGGTCATATCGGTTGCTGTGAGCTGAAAGTTTTGATGCCAGGTTGTTGTAGCGCGATTCTGTATGGCTGGCATCCATAGCCGCCAGCTTCCCTGCCGGCCGGTGGCGCCGAACTTAGAGCTTGCTGTCGTGCTATTGGCTGCTCCGAGAAGGAAGACATGTGGGCGCGTGGTCGAACACCGAATGCAAGGACGGCAGAAAGATACGATATTATTGCGCAAGAGAGATGGAAGGCAAAAGTTGGCGTGATCCGTGGTCGGTAATCAAAAACAATATATCCGGCCTGAGGCATCTAGTCATCGCGCTTGCCCGATTCGGAAGCTTGAGAAATAAATCCATTTCGCTGAGACCGCGTGCAAGACGTGAAAGTTTGTAAACAATGCTCGCAGGACATGCAGTATACCGCTCGTCCCGCGATCGCGCTGCTCCTAAAAGTACATGATCAAGGCTCATGAGCCTGCCATGTCTGCTCACAGACTACAGACTACAGCTCCCCGAGCACTCCAATAGACCTGCTCGTAGATCTGCTCGCCAGAATAAGACCTCCATCCGGCAGAAATGAAAGAGAAACTCCGAAGCTCGCCTTCGCTAATGACAACCAAACTCAAACGATCCCAAAGAACTCCCTGTTGATATGCTGTCATGCGGGCAAGTCTTCGACTTCCAGTCATCACCGCCACAGCTTGCCTTGCGCGTTCATTAATTGTCTTTCCCAGCTGATCTTCGCAAGAGCATCCATCTCTTCTGCACTACCCGCCTGTCGACGAGCTGACCCGGGAGAATATGGGTTCTCAGAGCCGGCGCTGTCAAGCCAGTCCCCATCCTCACAGTGTTGTAATCCACCAGCGGCTTCCTCTCTGTGCCGAAGCACATCGTCAAACACACTTATGAGGACTTCGGAGTCAACTATTCGGATGCTGTTGTCCTCTCGCTGCGCTGTTGAGGTGATGGACTGAGATTTGCCAACCCTGACGATCGCGCCTAGGAAATTAGACGCCATGGCGAGCAGAGCGCTTCCCGGGCTCGAGACTCCGGTACCGCGCCGCTGCAGACGATTCGGTATGGAGAGCTTCAGGTTTTGTGAGTCGGTCTTGGACTCCGTGTATCTGGGGTATAAGGGCGTGGCCGGCTGAAGCGTGATCTGGGGTGCCCGCACAGGACCAGATGACTCGATACGCACACCTCGACGAGGTGTGATGGTGTTGGCTCGTGTAGCATCAGCTGAAGGCAGAATGCCGTCATGCTTCTTGCCGTTGTAACATGAGCTGTCCAAGGTTGGAAATCGAATGGACCTGATGTTGATGACGGGATTGCTGCCACTCTTCGCAAAGATTTCTGGAGACTGGAACAGTGTACGATCGTTGAAGGACTCCTCGAAGCTGCAGAAGCTGTCTCTGATGTTGACGGGCTCGCTCGTCGGTACGATTACCGCATCCCAGAACCGATCCAGCAGGTTATGGGACTCCCATGTAGCGGTATCGTAACACCGGCTAAGGGCGTCCCCGGGAGCCAGCAAAGTCGTCATCGAGAGGGCTGTCTGCTTCCACGTTGGTTTGCAATAGGATGCATCCAGCTGCAGGTCCAGAAGTGGTCGGGTGGAGTTGAGAGTGTTGGTAAAAACGACCAAATCCTTCACACGTCTACACGGCGGCACTATACGACTCTCCTCTGAGGCATCCTGCGTCTATACATACTGACTACATATTGCTGTGTTGGCGGCGTAGACCTCGCCATCTCTTTAATGGTCGACCGTCTACAGCACATCTTCGAACCAATCGCAGCTGGTCTTGGCACTATCCGGCGTCTAACGAAACCTGAGGGACAGCACGACAACCCAGTCCTGGGCCGTTGCGAACGGGAGACAACTAAGAATAGATCCGCGGCAACGATGTCCGGGTGCTTGATGTGACAGCCAGCACATAGTCTGCACGGAAAGCCGCATCATGAGACCGCACCCGAAAACAGGACGCTAGCCTCCAATGCTTCCCTTCTGCGACCATGCTCACAGCCCCATGGGGCATGGTGGACTTTTGTGACATCGGATTTGGAAACAAGGCCACGATGCGAAACGAGTGTCCGATGGATTAAGAGGCTCGGCACGGATATTGTGGAAGTGATTCAACATCACTGCTCTCCACAACCGTACAAAATTCGTTTACCTCCGTCTACTTACAGACTTCTCAAGAACGTTAAGACCTCCTTGACAACAGCCTCCGGCTGCTCCTGCTGCACCCAGTGCCCAGCGCCATCAATCAGCTTCGCACCTCGGAAGCACCCCGACTTCACACAGCTCTCATCCTCATACGCCTCAAACGCCCCAGGTTGCTGATAATTTCCCCAGTCCTGCTTGCCACTAATGAAGGCAACTGGCACCTCAATCCTCTTCCCAGCAAACAAAAACATATCCTTCGCGGCCTGCTTCGATGACTCCGTCTGCGCTCGATACCAATTCAACGCACTCTGGAAACCCGTCCGTCCCCACTCCCGACAATACACCTCCAGCGCCTCTTTCGACAACCAAGCCTGCGTCTTCGCGGCATCCTCGCCCTTCATATTCTTCGACACGGTTCGAGGAAACGTATCATTCTTCTGCATAATATAATACTCCGGCATCACAGCCAACTGCTCCGCACTCCACTCCTCCAGCGGATGCGGATCATTCTTCTCCCAATTCGCTGATTTCAGATGAAAGTACCCTCTCAAATACTCCGCCAACCCCTGCGGTGGGTTGTCCCAGTCGTTAGCAGCGGTAGGAGTGCAGTTATACCACTTATAATGCTTCCTCGGCGGGTCGAGTTTCGCCAGCTCGGCTTGGATATCAAGTTTCTTCTTTGGCTGCTGTTCGCCAAACACTGGTTGAGGAGCCGGGTGATGCGGATGGCTCATTTGAATCGTCGCTTTGAAGATATCTGGCCGCATCAAAGCGCTCACAGCAGACGAGACACCACCAAAATCATGCCCGATAATGCACGCGACTTCTTTGTAGCCGAGTTTGTAGACTAAACAAACCAGATCTCGTACCAGGTTCGTCATCGTGTACTCGGTCAAATCGACTTGGTCGTAAGGTACGTTCGCCCAACCGGTCGTTCGTCCGTAGCCGCGTTGATCCATGGCAACGCAGTAGTAACCTGCTGCTGCCACGGCGGGCATGATTTTCCTCCATGAGAAAGCCAGCTCCGGAAATCCGTGGCAGAAGAGGATGAGTGGGTTGCCAGGGCTGCCGGCTTTCAGGACGTGAAAGTTGAGACCGGAGGAGGAGGTGCAGTCGATGTAGTCTTCTATGATTTCCTTGGGAAGAGGGAGGTCTGGTAGTTCATTCGACATGGTGTGAGGCGTTGGTGAGAAAGCTTTGATTTCCGTGCTACTCTGTCCTCAACCTGGAACTGATCATCCACGATGGTTTCGTAGAGTATACCAACTCACCCTACAGCAGTTTGTCAATAACTCCGTTGATGGTCGTTGTAGCGCTTATACTTTCTCCGAGGCAACGAATCCGTGGCCGGTATCGCTGTTCAAGGCTGCGTACGCGTAGTGCTGCGAGAATCGACAGAAACGACAGCAGCCAAACAAACCACAATATTATCTGCATTCTCCACGCTACGAAATCGGCGTATAAGCCACATGGGTATCAAAATCCAAACCACGCACCCACAATCTGACAAAGTTGCAAGCCACGATTCAGGCCCTTCATCCCCGCCTTCCCCCCTCCTCTCTGCCACAGTATTACATACCTCCCCCGCTAATCATTAATCCCAAAAGCCCGCCTCAACATCCCAAACTTCTTCTTCTTCCCCGTCCTTCTACTATAAATGTCCCCCGGCTTCCGCTCCCGCTCACCAGGCTCACTGCCCTCCTCTCCAGCCTGTATCCGCACCCGCGGGTGGCTAGACTCCGCCCGGAAGGACTCCCCCCGGAAGGACTCCGGCCGGAATGATGACGTCCCGAGCGGCTGCCCGCTCTTACTCCTAGGTGCGAGATCCGGGCGCATACTCCGCGCCAACGAGATAGCTTCCTGGGAGACCCCGTCGCTTGTGTTCGGACGTTTGATGTCCGCGGCAGCGGCGCGGGCGACGCCGTCGTCCTCGTTGGCGGGGATGGGAGGGGGGAGGGGCCAGTTGGTGCTGTCGGGCGTCTTTGTGCGCGCGGCTAGGGGCGATGAGGTGACCGGTGCTGTGGCGGTGGAGAATGTGGAGTTGCCGCGCTGGAGTTGGGGTTGGGCGGAGCTCCGGCGGACGAGCTTGCCGGGTGATGGAGTCGCTGGTGGTGTTGGTTGGACTGATGGTGTGGGCTGCACTGGATGTGTAGGCTGGACAGCAGGTGCAGTGGGTTGAGACGGTGGGGTGGCCGGCGCAAGCGATGGCAAAGGCGGTGTACTCGTCTGACTCAACCGCTGCACTGACGATGAACTCGCACGACTGCGGCGGAGAATGCTGCTCATGAAACCGCGTTTCTTCAGCTCCGGCTGATCCAGCGGCGTAGCAGGCGGCGTGCTCTCCGCCTTCTCCGCCGCCTTCGCTCTCAAAGTACCTTGCCGTAGCGCTTCGCCCTCGTGGGTCTCTGTCTGCACCGGCTTGTCGCTAATTCCAAGGTTACGTCTTGCGGCCGCCATAGCTTTCTCCACGTCCGAAGGATCGGGCTCCATAGGGCTGTTCATCTTCTCACGCTTCTGCGACGGCAATCGTGGGACTACGTCCTCTTCTTCCAGATCCGTAGAGTCGCCGTCATCTTGACCCTGTTTGCGCGGAATGCCACGGACAGGTCTCAGGTCAGCTGCACGCGGCGCTGGCTCATCACCTGAATCGTCAGAGTCCGCGAACCGACTCCTGAACGTTCTGCCAGCCGGTCGGTCATCATCCGAATCATCGGAATCCGCAAAGCGAGACTTGAATCGCGACTTCGGTGCCGACCTCGCAGGCGTCACGGGCGCAGGCGGAGCAGCTCGCAATGTCGTTCTAGCAGTCGAGTTCCCTCTTGCAGCTGGCGCTCCTCGTAAAGTAGTCCTCGGTCCAGCATCCACACCCCTGCTAGGCTCTGGCCTGCTGTTCCGTCCGAAGAATGATCCAGTGGGCGACAAAGACCTCAAGCTAAAAGCCCTGTTCCTGGCCGCCGCAGACATGGGAGGAGACGTCGGTCTTCTTTGCTCAGCAGCACTCATGACGCTCGGCTGCGATTCTATAGAGTTCGCACGCATGCTGCGTCTCATATTGTACTTGCCCGCTGTATCCATACCACTAGCTCCAGCCTTCCGCTTCTTCTTGAAACTGCTCTCAGAGTCGGAGTCATTGGTAAGTTCTCGCTGTAGTCTCGTGCTGACTTGCGGCGGATCCGACCTGCCCTGAACAGGAAGTTTCTTCGCAGGTAGAGGAGGGTACGAGGAACCCTGATTGCCACTAGCAGCTGACGCTGGCACGCCCGTAGCAGACTGCGGCCGCATACTCTTCTTCTGTAGAGTCCCACGAGGCTCGACATACTCAGACTGAGGCCTTGCTTGTGGTGCTTGCTGCCGTGGTCGTGCGGTCATGCTTCCAGTAGCCGCGCGCATCGAGCTGCGCAAATGTACGGCATCGTCAGGCGCAGACGTACCTTGCGAACCACGCATAGTCTTCCGGAACGACGGCTGAGCTTGAGGTTGCTGATTTGAAGTCGGCACTGGCTTTGGTTTCGCAGTCTGCTTCAGGATCCCAGCTTTCGGCGCGGCAGCAGTTGTGTTGGGCGTTGTCTTGACAGGGACAACCTTCTTCTTGGCTGGACGTGGTGTCTCTTCATCGTCATCGGACATATGCGCCCGCTCGATCTGCTGTCTTCTCTCCTTGCTAAGCTGTGACCAGTATGCCGTAGCCTCGTTCCAAGCCGCCGGATCAGACTGCTTAGCTCCAGCCCTCTCTGCTGCTTTGGCTGCTTGCTTCGTAGAAGGACTCTCCGGGACGTCGTCGAGAGCCCGCGCCTTTGAAGTCGTATCAATGGATGCAGCTGGTACGACCGGAGTGACAATTGGTGACTCCACAATGGCATCAAGGCTCGCGAACCCACCATTGTGATCTTCCAGATCGGAGGCGTCTTCCACGGCATCGCTGAACTCGGCATCACTGGTGTCTTCATCAATGTCGGTCAACACCTCCGGCGAAGCAGAGATCTCTGGTTCTGGCATCGGTGTCACCGTCTGCGTAGCTGCGGAGTCTTCTGCCGACGACTTTCGCACAGGTGTTGCGATATCTGCAATGGCCGATGCTTGCTGTAAAGGAGTTTGCTTCGCAATGTTCTTATCATCGCTTTCGAACTCGCTTTCCCAGCCGCCCGGCACATTGATGTTCTCCATCGAGTTCCGTGGTTTCGAGCGAGGCGCGAAGTCGTCATGCTCCAGTTCGCCAAGTCCGCGCTTGGTATCTTCGTCCACGCCAGGTGTCGGAGGCTGGAGTGCTATTTCAGGAACGTCCAGGCTTCCGGCACCAGACGTTTGAACGGTCTCCTGAGGTACAATGGTAGCCGGCGCGAAATCTTTCACCATCGGCTGACCGCCATTACCGACATCTCTTCCAGCTCCGACTGTAGCCGGCTTGGGTGTCGCAGCGCTTGCAACTGCTGGTACTTCCGAGTCACTGCTCTCGTCGCTCACATACCCCGACCCCTCCTTCGAGGTTACTTCCGGCGGTAGCGGCTCAAGGCTGTTCCTCAAAATACCACCAATCGCACGATCACTGCTGCCTTCATGGCGTTCCGGTGGCATCTCCGTAACCTTCTCCGCCACATCAGGCTGCACCCTGTTCTTACGCACGCTACCAAAAGAAGGCAAAGCAGGCCTCGGTTTGCTGAAATCATCCTCCTCATCGAAGTTTCGCACTGGCGCAGGTGTCATAGGAGGATCAATCTCCTTCGGCTGCTCATCAAAGCTGACACGTACACTCTTCTTCTTCTTGCCACCACCCAACCCGTCCTGTGACTGAGTATCCTCCGATGTTTCGCTCGGTGGGCTGGTCGTCTTGCTCAACGGCGAGAAGAGGGCGATTGGAGAAGCAGTTCGAACAGAGGATGCCGGAGAGTGTTTGAGCGCAGATTTGAAGGGCGAGACGTTTCGAGGTAGAGGCTCATGCCTCTCAAACTCCGTCACTGGTGATGGGGAGAAATGTGCCGAACGCTGTGGGCTGGTAGACGTGGTCCTACCGCGTCCGCTGGCGCCAGCTCCTCTTGGCACGTCAAGACTCGACGAACGCTGGTGCGGTGCAGCGGCTCTCTGGTAGGCTTTTGGAGGTGCGGTGGATGAGGCTATCGTCTGAGGTGGCTCCGTAGATCGACTTGTTGTTGAAGTAGACCGTTCTGCCTCTTGCTCGGCTTCCGGATCCTCTCTGACCACAGAAGGTTGTTTCTGCAGAAAGCCGGCGGCGCGAGGAGATATTGGACTGGACGTTGTCGGTGAGAGCCTCGCTGGATTTCGAGGCGGTGGTTCGAGATCTGTATTGACAGGAGCCGGGACAGGGCGGGCTTTCTTTATGATAGGTGCTGGTGGTGGTGGGTCCTGTCGCTGGATAGGTGCAGGTGCCTGTGAAGAAACAAAAGAGCGCGTACCCGGATCATACACCTGCTTTGGTTTCGAGAATACGGGAGAAGTCGGTGATGCATCCTGGGGCTGGGTTTTGTATCTCTGCACGAACGATCGGGTGTTTGGGTCATACACCATGACCGAGTCCGCCTCGTTCGAGTTCCAGGTGTTGACTTGCGACGGAGCAGATCTATTTGACGACATGCCTTGAGCCGTTGTCGGCTGCTCCTGCGTCGCGCTCCCTGTGAACCACGGTCCTGACTTGTGCGTGTATTTCTTCGTAGTCGCTATAGGTCCCGCCCCAGGGGACATCGGCCGGGAGAAATTCCTCAGCGGACTGGTTGGAGAATCGGAATCTCCTTCATTCTCGGCGACATTCATCAGCTGTGATCCAAGTCGCGTGTTGACAGGCGCGGGCACTCTCGCGCGTCCCACGCTTCCGCCTCTTGTGCCGCGCTGCATCGTAGGAGACATGACGCGTTGTGGAGGATCTACACTCGCGGCTCTTTTGTGCATGTTGGCTGGTAGAGCAGGTACAGGCGGTGCGTCGGGCGGTCCTGGCACATGTGCCGTTGTGCCATTCGTACGGCCTGGTGATGGACTCCTGAACGTGCGCTCTGTCATGGACCCGCCGCTGTTGGTGCGCTGTAGGCCACCGCGTGTCACGCCGCCCCGATTCCCTGTACCGCTGCCATTGGAAGATGCAGATCCTCGCCGAACCATACGCTTCGTTTGTATATCCCCGACCTGTTCCGGTGTTGTCGTCTGTGATCGGAGGGCTGCCGCTGCGGCGGCCGAGGAAAGGGAGGCGCTCGAGGTGGTATTATGGAGGAAGGCCTGTGCAGCTGCGGTAGCCGCATTCGAGGAGGTGCTTCGATCGACCGGCTGTTTTAGTTAGCATATAACACGCCATGTATTCGCCTGTTATCTTTCACGCACCGGATTGACGGAGCTGCCTCGCCTTCGCGAGAACATGCTAGGCATCTGACTGACGAGCCAGCGGTATTCAGATACCAGTCGGACAGCGCGATATCAGATGGTCGTGTCCGAAGGAATGTACGCGCATTACTGCTCTACCAGCTCGAGATGAACAAACCGGTTTGCGACATTATTATTGCTCGATCAAAGTTTATTCGGGGGGATCGGTATGACGATGGAGCTCGGGCGAGGCTCGAGGGATGAGATGGTAAGGTACAAACACAACCAAAGCAAGGAGTGACAAGATGATGGTACAAGACGAGAGGAGTGAAGAAAGTTAAGAGGAGAGAGTGGTGACTACGAGGAGAAGCTTTGGAGCGAGTGTCGTTGGACTGCACACGCCGCGGAGAGAAGCAGTCAAAGAAGGTTGTCGATCGCATCAGCCACACGAGGGTTGGTGCATCATTGGCTTCGAGCTCGTGCCCTGTTCATTTAATTCCTTTAGTTCGTATTCATTTCTCATACCTACTATGTAGATACGCTACCTTAACGTGGCAGGAGGCTGCATTGACGACAACACCATGCAACACTGGTGCTCCAGGGACAAGACTGGAGTGAAACCGGGGCGATACACGTGTTGTTGCAGGCTACCGAGTGTCCGGCATGTCTCGGCCTGCTGGCCCTTATGTCAGAGCTATGTCAACGGTCTGGGCCGCGGTCTGGGCCGCGATATGGCCTCGTCTACTGGCTCGCGAGTAAGCCTCGACTGTAGCTCTGGTCTTTCCATGTGTTCGAATCGAAGCCTTCACCTGTCCAGGCCACACCGACGCTACGCGGTACGACCGATGCATCGTCCCCGTCTCCGAAGCCCAGCGAGCCCAAGCGGACGATCTCCTTCGCCAAGTCATCCCAGCAGCACCGACCGACGCAGATGACCTTCTGCGCGAAATCGCTCCCATCGTCCTATGCCCGTACCATCAGGACCAGGCGCAAGAGGTCACGCTCCTCTGCATCAGGCTCCTATCCACGCACCGGTTGTTTGAAAGGCTTCGAGCCGGCAACTGGGAGCCGTATCAACCGGAAGTGGGTGCTCCACTGCCAATCGCCGCCCCACCGCCCCTCGACGCTCCACTGCCGCTCGAGGCTCGACTGCCACAGCCTCCAGTTAGTACCACGCAAGCTACTAACACCACAGACTCCGACCTCGATGAGTGTGGGATTTGCACGTTCGAGCTCACGAAAACGGTGAAAACGGTGTGCGGTCATTTTTTCTGTGCGGGTTGCTTGCGTCCGTGGTATGGTCTTCTGAGTCTTAAAACCTGTCCGATGTGTAGGAGACTGGTCAACTGGAACGAGCTTGTCTCCGTGTAAGGTCAGTGGACTCGAACTTGTCCTTCTTTGACTGAGCCGGTGGTACACTACAAGCTCAACGGTATGTATTTCGGATCGTCGAATCTTAGGCAACTTGCTCAAAAAAAATCTGTCTCCATCCAACTATTAGCAGCTTATAGCTATCTTACCATTTCTTTCCAACATATCTCCATCTACTTCTGGGCGAATACGTTGTACAGACTCTATACCCAGCTTCACGATGCCTGATGAGCCGTAGGCTGACAGTGAACAACGACAACATTGAACGCTGGCGCTCAAGTACTGTACCTAAGCGAAACGGAGGCCATCCACATGTTGAGCAGAGTACCGACTACCCACCGGCATGTCTCGGCCTGCTGGCCATATTCTAGAGCCATGTCAAACGGTATAGCCGGGTGAAGATTACATTCGATGTCCATAGCTCGTAAGAACGTTCATGCGTTGCAAGATGTAGTACTGGTAGTCTAGCGTATGTTCTCTGTTAGGTGTCTGTTAAACAAAACGCTCGCAAGACTCTCTGTCTCGACTCTATAAAGTGAATATCCTCGTTCAAATACGTCAGGCTGTCGTGAAATAAATAGTGGGCGACGCGGGGGTGCATGAGCTTCGAGAAGATTCAATTGATTCACATTCAACAGTGTACACATATGGTCCGTCAGCAACTCGAGGAAACACAACTGCGTGATACTATCGGATTTGCGCAACAATATCGAACGTCACATAACTGACTCACCCAATTTCATCCAAGATGCCAGTTGACTACAGCAAATGGGATGCCCTCGAGCTCTCCGACGACAGCGACATCGAAGTGCACCCCAACGTCGACAAGAAGTCCTTCATCCGCGCCAAACAGAACCAGATCCACCAGCAGCGCTTCGATCGCAAGCGCCGCATCACCACCCTCAAGTACGAGCGGGTGGTCAACGACGGCCTACTTCTACGAATAGACGCCCTTCTCACAGCCCTCGAGTCTCACAAGAAGGATGTCGAGGGCAAGCAGGAGGCCGGTGAGGTGGATGAGGTGGTGTTTGATGCGTTGATGGACGTGAGCAGTGATGCGAGTCTGGGGCCCGATCAGCCGCCTGGGCCGCCGGAGGGGGTGCATACGCAGGAGGGCGAGCAGCCGAGCTATAGTAAGATGATGGGCGCGTTGGTGGATCAGGTGAAAATGGAGGTGGAGAAGGCGAAGGCCGAGGAGGGGGCGGTGAGGTATGCTGCGTTCATTACCGGGATAGGTGGGCATAAGGCGAAAGTGCAAGGCTTGCAAAAGGATCTGATCACGGAGCTCAACAAGCTTGAGAAGGAAGAGGGACTCAAGATTACTTCCGAGTCGATACATACTGGCTTTGACAGCTCGCACGTCTCGAAGCCCACCCCTGCAACCACGGCCACCGCAACAAAAACAAGCAAACCCGAACTCCTCAACCCCTCTTCCATGGGCGCACGCTCCCAAACCCCCGGCTCAGAAGCCGACATCTCATCTGGCGGCCTCGACCCCGCTCCCGGCGAAGATGACGACGACATGGAAGCCTCACCCCTGGCAAAGCAATTCGGCTCCCTCAAACACGGCGACTACACCCAGTCCCTCCAGTTCATCTCCGTCCACCCCTCCATCCTCGCCGAGAAAGAAACCGACGGCCTCCTAGTCGAAGCCTTCAACGCCCAAAGCAACGCCACCACCCGGAAAGAAGAGGAGTACGCCCGGCAATGCGTGCATCAAGCCCTTCTACTCCAGTACTGCCGCCAGCTAGGCAAAGATGGCGTCGGGATGTTCTTCAAACGCATCCAGACGCAAGGTCATCAAGCGCGCAAGTTGTTCCTAGATGATGTGAATAACACCTACGCCCGCATCCGGACCCGCACCGCCGAACTTGCTAAGCAACGAGAAGAGGATGGCGGCGGGGACAGAGAACAAATCCAACTCCACGCCGTGGACCCAGGAACAACCATCAACATCGTCACCCCTCCGCCACTCGAGCAGTGCCAGTCAGAGGACGAGCGCGCGAGCAGGCAGATTTTCGAGACATTCCCGCCTGGTCTGCGGGTTGCGCTGGAGAGCGGGAGTCTGGATAAAGTGAACGAGGTGCTGGGAAAGATGTCGGTGGATGAGGCGGAGCAGGTTGTGGAGCAGTTGGGTGAGGGCGGGATGTTGAGTCTAGAGGAGGGGGTGATCGATGCTACGACGGAGGAGGGGATGAAGGCGATGGAGGAGATTGAGCGGACGAAGAAGATGCCGGGGCAGAAATCTGAGCCTGGGAGGGTGGAGGAGGTGGTGGAAGGGACGGAGGATCCGGGGATGGACTGAGGAGGTGCGGGAGGTGGTGGTGACAATCTGACGCGAGATCATGGTGCGACCAGGCCTCATGTACCTTACGATCAACGCATTGTCGACAGAGTTCAAGTTCTGCTTCAAAGGCATTCCGGCACGTTGTCTCAGCCAATCTACTGCAAGACTCGGAGCTAAAATCTTTTGGCCGGCCGAAGGATTTCCGAGCCCTAAAACATGGCTTAGTAACTGCATATGGGCGCTTTTACTACACTTTATCCGGATACACATTGCAGACTCCAACCTTTTGACGCTTCCTACACGACCTTTGGTGATTTTGATAGACTACGCCGTGGGTGAGGCGCTGTTCAGTCCAGCAGACTCGCTAGATCATGCGTAGGAACCATCTTACTCTTTTACTCCAACGGAAAGTTCACTGATCACCCCCAGATTCCATCCGCAAGCAAGCTCGCAAACAAGCATGGCACGGCCAGCAGTTTAGAAGCGATCTTGTCGAACGCCACGCTGCTTTTCGCACCCTTGCAAAGAGCACAAATGTCTGGTGAAGGAGCGGCAGAAGACCCGCCTACGTCTTATCGTGCAAGAGCTCGTCGTCACCTTTGACAATGGCTCTATCTTCCTCTTCGCATGCGTCCCGGCTGGTTTTGCGGTAAACTACACTGGGCAGAGCCCAGTCACCATCTTCGTGGTCAATTTGTTCGCGATCAGACTTACGGCCGCTTTGCTGTCTAGAGCTGTCGACGAGGCGACGCTGCATCTCGGTGACACGGTCGGTGGATTGTTGAACATGAGCTTCGGGTCCGTAGCAACCTCGCTCCTCATCATCCCCAAGATGAACCTTAGATTGACGGAAATACAGTAACCTCGGACAACTGATCGCAGCAATCTTCATCCTCATCGACCGCGACATCGGCGTCCTTCAAGCCTACCTTCTCGGAACCATTCTGCAGAATCTCCTCCTGATCGCCGGCCTCGCGTTCCTACTCGGCGGTCTGCGCAGGGAAGAACAGTACTTCAACCGCCGCGTCGCGCAGACTATCGGCATGTTCCTCTTGCTCGCCGTCGTGAGCCTGATGATCCCTACTGTTTCCCAGTTGTGGGCGCACTCGACCCAGGAGGGTATTATCGCGCAATCGCGCGGCACGGCGGTGGTGATTATGATCTCCTACTGTCTCTGGCTAGTTTCCAGCTCGGCACGAACCGGAATATGTTCGAGGATGTCGGCGAGAAAGCGCCTTCGAGGGCATTCTCATTCGACTCACTGGACAAGGGAGAGGCGAAAAGACAAATCGCGGCTGCTGGTGCTGTGTCTGCTGCGCCCGTTGGTGGGCAAATCAATCGAGAAAATCTGCTTCGCGAAAATGATGAAGGGGAGCCGGAGCCGCATATGAGATTGCCGACTGCTGCTATCGCGATTGTGTTTGCGACAGTGCTGCTGGTGTTCAATACGAAGTTTGCGGCCGAGAGTATTCAGGGTATCATGGAGGAGCACGAGATCTCGCAGAGCTTCATGGGGACTGTGATTATTCCGCTGCTGAGCATGGATCTAACGGCAGTGAAGTGTGCTTGGAACGACAAGATGGATATGAGTCTTACGTTAACGCTCGAGAAATGCATGCAGATGGCTTTGCTGGTGGTGCCGCTGATCGTTATCATTGCGTGGGGCATGGGCATCGATGAGATGACGCTGGATTTTGATGGGTTTTCGGTAGCTGCGCTGTTTGCTTCGATCATCATTGTGACTTATGTGGTGCAGGAGGGCAAGTCGAACTGGTAAGAGTCTCCTTCCTCAGCGGCATACCCTACAATGGCTGATTCACTACAGGTTAACCGGCGCCCTCCGAATCAAAGTCTTCGTCATCATCGGCCTAGCATCCTACTATATTCAAGATGAATTCAGAGCACCTTGACGAGCTCAAGCACCCTTCAGCATCCCAGCAATCTGGTCACCATTGAGTGCTCCAGCCTGCAGCAACAGCTTCAACGCCGGACTCGGATCACTAAAGATCAACGTCTCCTTCAGCTTAATATCATCACCATCCTTGACATAATAGAAATGGAACGCCGCAGGCCCGAACCCATCCCATTTCTGTGCGCACAGAAACAAAGCTCGTCAGCATATATCCCACGAGTCGCACATCCCTTCGCAAGCACAGGCGCTCTTTCTGGCAACGACTTACCTCGCCTTGCGGGTCCGTGGCCGCTCCGCCGTCACTACCCTGGAACTTGAAGTACACGTTGGCGACACCAATCATGCGCCAGCCGTCGCTCACGTCAAACGTGACGAGGAACGTTGGGTCGTGCTTGTGGGCGGCGAAGGGACCGTAGATTTCGGCGAGGGCTTTCCAGGCGGCTTCGGCGCCTTTGTCGGTGCGGCCGTCGGATCTTTGAACGGTGAAGTCGGAGGTCTGGTCATTCCTTAGCTGGTTGACTGCTTGCACGGCATCGAGTGGGTGAGCATACATGATACTCGGTGGGTGAGGTGCTACCTTCCCAGGCTCGCTTGTCGATGACGTTCTTGGTATAGTTCTCCATCCATCTGCAGACGGACGTCGATCGTCAGCATTTGATGGAGCTCGAGCAGAGGATGGATGGCATCGCTTGTACTTCATGCAAGGATGAGAACGGGTTTCCTCATTCCAAGAGCCATAGGAGACAAAGGCTGGAGTGGTGGAGTAAGACATGGCTTGGAAATATGATATTGTTGAAGCGCTGTGCTGGTGTCCTACCACGACAGAACGGCCATTGTCAGTACTACTTATACCTCCTCGAATCTACACCTCGTTGTGGTAGCAGAAGCAGCTGAGTCGACTTCGCCAGCCACATCACCACATTCTGGAAGCTGCCACGCCCCATCTGCACCTTTGGCAGCTGTAGATGTCCAATTGCTGTTGGATTCTCCCGGTCCACGCATGTATTCGGAGAGAGCTTCCTCTCAGCTGTCTTAAACGTCCAATCTTGGCACAGCACGACAGCCACGAGGTCACGCCACATCGAGAGCTTCCTGCACGCTGCCATTGGCCAAGGTAGAACAGCATATTAGCACACTTACCAGCCTATCGCCTGTTAAACGGGGCGAGATGAGAAGAGTGAAGCTCAGTTGATGCTCCTGGCAACAAGGTACGTATTTCGTTGTTCCTCTTCCTTCTAAAGGCACTTCTATCTTGCTCTCATCGCACTACTGTCGAAGCATTCTCACGGACCGGCACTCCATCATGGCGCACAGGCTTAGCTCGATCTATCAGTCTTTGCGGAAAGAGAAACGAGAGATCCGTCTACTTACTATCCGTCCAGCGACTGCGCATGCTGCTTCCGATTCACTGGTGTGTGATCTCGATGTCGTCAGCCTCGACCATGACCCGCAGTATGAAGCTCTCTCCTACACTTGGGGCACTAGAGCCAATCCCGCATCCATAAGCCTTGTGGGAAAGAACGTATCAGTGACCAAGAACCTCTTCGCAGCGTTGTCGACCCTACGCCATTCCGAGGACGCTCGTATTGTGTGGGCGGATGCGATCTGTATCAATCAAGATGATCCAGACGAACGGACAGACCAGGTCAACATCATGGGCGACATTTACCGGAGTGCGTCTAGGGTCAGAGTCTGGCTCGGCGACAACAGAGACGGCATGGCCCCCTTAATCTTATCGCATGGCAAGGATCGGTCGACTCACTTCTCTGGGATCGCCAGTGACCGCTTGTTTGATTATCTCTGGTCCAAAGAATTGTGGTGGAACAGAGTATGGACAACACAAGAGGCCGTCTTCGCTAAGGAAGTTGTTTTCTATCTTGGTAACCGCCGACTGTCTTTAGAGGATCTCAGGCTTTTTGTTGTCGCTTTGGAGGTCCGTATCATTTCTGACAAAGCATGCTGCCCATCGGTTCGCAGCGGTCTCGATACAGCTGAAACGTACGCGGGTTTTCGCAACGCCGTTTTCGACCTGCTGCGAAGACGCGAGAAAATCGACGAGGATAACTTCGACCTGTTGGACCTCCTTGACGCTTACAGATTCCGGGAAGCATCAAACTTGCGCGACAAGGTCTTTGCATTCACGAGCGTGGCGTGCAAGGTGCCGGACGGTTTCGTGAATTACCGACTACCATTGCGAGACTGTCTCGTACACTGTGCAAAAAAGCTCATTCTCGGAACACACGGGCTCCAAGTATTGCGGTGCGTCTATGCCGGCGCGGAAACAGAAAGATCAAAAGAGCTCGCCTCGAAGCACATGCAACAGGACCTAAGGATGCCAATGATACGGATGCCAGGGCTGCCTTCTTGGTGCCCGGACTGGAGTCAAAGAACAAGTAAGATCTATTGGCGAGTACACAACCAAACAGTGTACAGAGAGCTAAGCACCAAGTTCAATGCTACAAGCGGAGTGCCTGCCAACGTGTGCTTCGTCTCCCAAGACTGTTTGAAAACAACTGGTCTAATTTGTGACATAATACAAGAGATGGAGGAGCGTACTTCACCGCACTTTGGCCCATTCCCAAAAGACGACCTGACCAAGTGGCGTCTGCTAACGAGTACCTTTGTTAACAGTTTCCTGGATTGTTCCGGATGTGGTGAGTTAGTTTGGGGACCCTACTACCGATGTCAGGACTGCGTCAATTTCCACTACTGTTGTACCTGCATCAGGACAGTGGGTGAAAACCATCCCAGGCATTCATTTGCAGCTTTGAACGAGGCTCAAGGACATTCTAAAACTGGACCTGCCCAAAGACGAGCCCTCGGTCCAGGAAAGTTCGTGGAGTTCGAAGGAGATCTATACGAACAGCGTCGAGCTGTTCCCTCTGACCCTGTGGACGCTGCCGAGGGTGGGACGTCTTCGTTCTCGAGGAACCTTGGTGGCTGCGATTGAGGTCGATGCCATATCGCTTCGGACACGAGGAGACTGTACAGGAGGCATTCCAAAAGACCCTCACAGCAGATAAACACCTGCAGGACTACATTAATACGACCGGATTCGCCAGGGTTCACGATTTCACCAAGATCGATGTGGAGCCGTCAGTGATGAACAGGGCCCTCTTTGCAGGGTTCTGGCATGACGAGGTCGAAACGAACCCAGACATAGAGACGATGCCAGCTGCTTCGGAAAAGACAGACGAGAGCAGAGCTGTTGGCAGTTTAGTCCAGACAGTCGTAGACCGAAGGAACTTCTTTATATCGAAGGAAGGCTATATCAGGCTTGGACCGATCGACATTAGAGTTGGAGACATAATTTGCGTTCTAAAAGGCGGCAGCGTGCCTTTCATTCTTCGGAGGACGGGAAAATCTCCACAAGAGACGGAAAGCGGCTTGATAGAATGCAAACTGATTGGGGAAGCATACGTCCATGGCCTCATGTATGGTGAGGCAGTCCGTTTGGGGAAGGAAGGGCTGCTGGAAGAGAGCCAATTTCTCATCCATTGAGAGTGATGATTCGGTTTATCTCTGCGCGCCTGGTTCCTAGGATTAACGATCGACTAGTCCGGGCATAAGGTATCATGGCCGAGATTGTTGGTGCAAACTCGTCGTCGTTAGCCATGGGTACGAAGCTCTGACCCCGAAAGACAGTATGCTCGCACGGGAGATTCAGTAAAATCCAAGAAGGAGCAGCAAAGGCAGTTGACAAAGGATGCTAGTGAAACGAGAAGGGATGAGAAATAAAAGTGGTTGAACTTAGCTACATTCTGTCTGCGTGTACGCCGAAAGCACGAGATCTGGATTATCTATATGCTAAATCCACTTTTGCCCTGCTTGTGTTGGCAAAGGTTCCCAAGACCCTGACGTGATATTGCCCACACATACCATCTGGATATGACCAGGGAATCATCGTCCATTCCCGGACAAAGCAGCTGTGAGACCAATATGTTGGCCAGACTCAGCTTTGAGACATTATCGTAATGAAGTCTGCCACTAGCGAGATGGTCTGCAATCTGGAACGTGTTGAGCCCAGACGAGTGTCCCAAGCTAGATCCTGTTTTCGCCAGCTCAGACACTACGAAAAATAAATGCGTATCACTGCGAGTGAGGCAGTGCGCGGCAGTAAAACTCATATTTCACAAATCGATAGCAATTGCATGGTACTCTTGATCTAAGACACCAACAATCAGCTACGTGTCTATCAAGTGATGGGAATGGTGTCTGGTACCCTGGTCCACAGATGTGTTGACGCTTGACCTTCCCACCCATAGCAGAACTTCTCCCCCAGCACTCGCAGTAGTCGATGAGACCCGGATCTGCACGTACTGGATTAAAGCAAGCACACCCATGGCGCACGACTTCATGGCGCAGCTTCCCAGTGGACCGACAAAACCTCCCCCGGATGCTGGGAGATCTCCTCAGCAATTATCGTCAGCGCGCAAGTGACGACAACCCACAAAATCAAGAATATGATCCGATGGGTGGTTTTCTCGAAGGGGACTCCCGCAGCGCCCATATATCGCGATCTTCGATTCCTACCCGTGTCGCGGTCTGAGTAATCGACATCAGCTCATCCGACCTCAGCCGTGCTCGACATATTGGACATGTCTTGCGTCTGCCTTCTTCAGTGCGTGTTACAAACCACTTCTCGATGCAGGCCGAACAAAAAGTGTGGGGGCAGGGTGTTTGAACCGGTTTGACGAGGTCGCTGAAGCAGATATTGTAAGTCGGTCTACTGGCGTGATCGATAATAGTCAAGCACCAACGGTCGGGCGATTTGCCTAGTCAGGTCTTGGTGTCCTGCATCGTGGCAGACTAGTATTTTTGCGAGTCTTTCCAGTTCGGCCCGTAGCTCTGCAGGTGTTGGTCCCAATTGTGGAAGTGCCAGCAAGACGGTGCAAGCTTCCAGCTGCGCAGGAAAATCGATCAAGCACTTGCAGCGACCTTGTAAAAGTCTTCGTTGTGCCACACATGTGATGACGTTGAGGTGAGTGTGCTTGGTGCCGAGTAGATAGGTGGTGTCCCAGAATGGTGCTTGGAACGGTTGTTGGTCTGCCATGATGCTTGCCCTGTGCTAAGCGAGCAGTAAAGGATCAAGGTGAGAGATGTTATTAGGCGAGAAGGTACGATAGATCATCAAGACAAAGAGAAGTTCACAAGAAAATTCACGACCAGGATGAAGTGTCGTGAGGCCTAGACACGGGTTCAGTACTCCAATTCACTTTAGAGGAGGGTACGAGTGCAGACAGAGTGATACAGAGGTCGGCCTGGCCTGTGGTAGAAGCGATCGATATGACGCTGCCGACAGAGTGGTTTTATCGTCTGATGAGAGAAAAGGCACCGGCAACTTTGCCAGACCCAGTAGTAGCGAGACGCTGTCCTAGATCTTTTGCGCAACTGTAGCGGTTTCCACGAAAGACATACATCATCGTACGGAGATAATGGCGTCAGCCATAGCACACGAAGAAGGCCATGTTGCATCAAGTTGATCCGCACGAGACCACGCTTCGTCTTCTACTCAAAGACACTGGGTACTCTGTCTTGTAAAGGTCCTGAAGGTTGATAGATTCCTCCGAGCATGTGACCATTGTTTCCAGATTGATGGAGCTTCCATGGCGCCTTCGGTGTGCCTCGCTCGCGCGGTAGTATCCGTAATAAGATCAACTCGCAGAGCGTCATGGACGTGTCGACGAGAGAAGCGAGGTAGCATTGATGTCTGTAGGAAGCGGCTCGAGGGGCTGCTCTTTTTTGTCTTGGCAGAGTGACGTCAAAACAGTCTTCACTTTAGAGTTCCCAATTGACATGTGATCCTGATCAACAGCAGCACCACCACAGTTGTCCTTGCGCGAGACCAATTGCGCCATCCCGAACCCAGCATGTCCAACCTCAAAATCCACCTCACAACCTTCAACTGCGGCCTCACTCCCGTCGACGTCGACTACTTCGCCGCCCACCTCTTCGATGGCCTCAAGACCAACCTCCCACCAGACCTCGTCGTCTTGTCCTTACAGGAGATCGCGCCACTCGGATATAGCTTTCTGGGCGGCTCGCTGGTGAAGCCATATCTCTCGCGTTTCAGGGATGCCGTCAATGCTGCGGCACATCAGCGGTTTGACGATGATGGCAGCTACTCGAACGTAGTATCTACGAACCTGGGTATGACTGCTCTAATCGTACTCGCACGACATGAGACTCGGGACAGGATATGGTGGGTTGAGACGGCCGGGGTCGGGGTTGGGTTGGCTGCGATGGGGAACAAGGGGGCTGCTGCCGCTCGGCTTGGGTTGGGTGGGGATGGTGATGATGAGGGAGAGACGGTGTTGACTTTCGTGGCGGCACATCTGGCGCCTATGGAGTGGAATTGGGAAAGACGCAATCGAGACTGGCAGGACATATGCCGAGGGTTGGTCTTTGAGAGGGACGTAAAGGCGAAGGAGCTCCGCGGTCGTGGTAGCAACGCGCCCGAGTCCGAGAGGTTACTCTCAACTGAGGACGGTGACATTGAAGTCAGACAGGGCAGCCTCTTCTCGCCTCCCTCCCACGTCTTCTTCGCTGGCGACCTGAACTATCGGACCTCCGACACCGCGCCCAAACCGGACGACCACGAGAACTGGCCTCACCCGAGTCAATTCGTGTCTCAAGCATACGACGACATGTTCAAGGGCGACCAGCTGAACCGAGAGAAGAACGCGGGTAACACCCTACACAAACTTGCAGAAGTAAATATCGACTTTCCACCAACCTACAAGTACTCAAAGGCTGCTCAGGAAGACGCTGCACGCGGTGTAGCGAAGAACCTAAATGCAGACATAATCCGATCAACGTCTACACCATGGGCAAAGCATAGAGCGCCTGCCTGGTGCGATCGGATCCTCTTTCTTGCGGCTGCTCCTCCGAAGATTCACTCATATTCTGCGGGGCCAGTACAGCCCACCAGCGATCACAGGCCTGTCTCGCTGTCGTTCTCCGTCCCGACGAAGCCACTCGGCCTGACAGAGGCGGACGCAAAGCCACCGTATCCTGTCAACGCAGACTGGAAGGAAGCACGAGCAGCCGCAAGACGCTACGAGTTCATCGTCGGCATCGCAGCATATCTCGCCCTCACCTGGGAAGGCGAAGCATTACTCGCCGGCTCTATCGTCGGAGTACTCGGAGGCTATCTCGTCTTGAGAGCAATGCTCGGCACATGAGCTTGAATGACCCAAGTCAGATACGAAAGCGCAATTATATGTCTATGCTCAAATATAGATTGTACAAACCAACCGCCCAACCCGAGACAGCCTCCCAAGTCATTTTTACAAGAATGCCTCCGACCTCACCACAAACGTGCCCCGCCTCCCAACTCCTGACGCGCCTGGATCACCTACAAAAAACCCTTCGATAAACTGCTCGTCCGCTGTGGAACCTCTAACTTCACGTCGCCGTTCTGCGACTCCGGTCTGATGGCGTAGCTGCCTCGCCTACTACCCATACCTGCGTCGCTCAGCGCTGCCAAGGTGCCGGATCGGCCAACGCTCACGCGCTCGTTGCGAGCATTGCGTGTGGCTTCTAGTTCCCGCTCGAGGCGAAGGATCTTCTCACGCTCTTCACGTAGGTCGCGTTCAGCTCGCTTCGTGGAGAGCTGCGCTGATGAGTCGGAGGCTTGCAGCTCGTCGATCGTTTGGAGCAGGCGCTCGGTCTTGTCGCGGGACTTGTTGAGGTCGTCTTGCAGCATCTGCATCGACTTATCGCGGCGCTCGATCTGAGATTGGAGGTCCTTGACAGTGCGGTCCACGTTACGGACGCTGCGGGCCTCGGTGGTGCGGGTCTGCTCGAGATGTTCGAGCTGGTTTTCGAGCTGCAATTGTGTCAGTGTGGAGCTTTTAGGTTCGTAGGACGGGTTGACTCACCTCCTGCACCCTTCCGTGCAAGAATCGTACATCCTGGCTCCCACTAGAGTAGCCTCTCGTCTCTAGATCGATGTACTTCAGCTGCAAGTCCTTCAGCGCCTTTTCCAGATTCGCTTTCTCCTTGTGCAGGTGCACGCTATTCTCTCGAGCATTGGCGATATCTTTCTGGACTTCCTGTACGAGACCTTCGGCGCGCCGCATCTTTCCAACTGCCGCGGACGCCACATCTTCTTGATGCGCGAGCTTCGATTTGAGATCCAGTAACTCGCGGTCCATGTTCGCAGCATCTCGCTTAGATGGCGATCCGCTCCGTGCAAGATCTTGGAGGCGGTCGGAAGCTTCAGCAAGACGAGCCTCCAAGCCCTTCTTATCTTTCATGAGTAGGTCGCGCTCGGCGGCGACATCGTCGATGTTGGTCCGGAGGTTTCGTACTTGACCGAGCAATTCAACGGTCTTGCTCTGTGCCTCATTATGTGCTGTGACAGCCTCGTCACGCGAGTCGGACAAGCTTTGCAAAGCAACTTCCAGCCGTGACTTCTCCTTCGCCCAGGTTGAGCTATTGAGCACCTCATCGTCCCATTTACCACGAAGCTCGTCCAGCTCATCGCGCAGTCGGTCGTTCTCGCCACGAGCATGAACCGTGTTTTCACGCTCGATCTCCAGCTCGTTGTTGAGGTTGACCAGTTCCGACTGGTACTTCCTCCGCGTCTGGTCCAACGAAGTCTCGCCATCCTCGAGGTCGATTGCTCGCTGCGAGCGATAATCCTCCAATTCATTCTGTAACCGCTTCTTGGACTGGAGAGCACTCTCCAGATCTGTGGAGATATCCTCGATCTTCTCCTCGTACTGCTGTGACTGCCTTTGCAAGTCTTCCACAAGCGCGTCCATTTGCTTCCGCTCCGACATGATGCTGGCACAAGTCTCCTCTGCCTCCTTGGCTTGCGACTTCGCAAACTGCTCAGCCCGAGACGCTTTGAGTACAGCGATTTCCGCCTGCTCAAGCTTGGCAAAGTACTCATCGGCCCTTGCTTTGTACAGATCCAGGCTAGAGGTCATGTCAACAAGTTTCGAGGACTCGGTGTCAAGCCGGATCTGCATGTCGGAGAACTCCTGCAACAGTTGCGAGTGGTTTGCAGCCTCCTGCTCCCTCTCGTATGTCAGATCGGCAAGCTCAGACTTCGCATCACGCAGTTCGGCATCGGATTCATTCTTCGTCTGCTTGATTTCATCAAACGAAGTCTTCGCCTCCGCAAGTTCGGAGATCGCAGCGTTATGCGACGTCAGCAATGAACGACGGGACTGCTCCTGAGAGTTGATGAGGTCGTAGAGCTCTTCGTGACTCTTCGTCTGGACCTCCTTCAGTGACAGCTGACCACTTCTAATGCTCTGCTCAAGCACTGAAACCTTCTTCGCAGAGTCGTCAAGCATGTCGTGTAGTCGGAAGTTCTCCCGCTCCAGCTTCTGTACACGACGTATCGATGGACTGTCCTCCTGAAGAAGATTGTTGCGAGAAGGCGTGCGTTCAACCTGAGCCTGCAAGTGGCGGTTGCGCATCTCAGACATCTGCAGCTGGTTTTGCACCAATTCCAACTCCGCTGCAAGATCCATGCGGTTGTTGTACGTCACGGTATCGACAGTCCGATCTGAACGAGCAGAGTCATTGCTCGCCTTGCTGATATGTCGCTGGTTCGTTGGCGTGCCGCGTTCATGGTTCACTGGCGTGAAAGTTTTGCGGCTGTCCCAGTCCTTGCGAAGATTAGAAGGCGAGGAGCGGGCATTAACCTGGCCTGCGTTCATCTCTTCTAGCATGGCGCGCTTCGAACTGTGGTGCTTGTTATCGTTCTCTTGCAGGTCATCTTGATACTGGCTGCGAAGGCTGTCGACCTGCGCTTCGGCGCGAGAGAAGCGGTCGGTGGCGAGGCGCAATGCTTGTTCTGACGCCTCAAGCTTTTGTGCGAGGTCGATAGTACGCTTGAGATCCGGCTTGGTACCATCGAGAGATGGTAGCGACCTGCCGTTCTCCGGATCGAAGACCTTCTGCAACAAGTGAAGCTGTTCGTGGGCCTCAGTAAGCTCCTGCTGAGCCTGGTCAAGAGACGACTGCAGAGTGCGAGTGTTCTGCTGTGCCTGTGTACGCAGCTGTCGCTCAGTCTCGAGTTTGCGATTCGATTCGGCCAACTGAAGGTTCACAGCAGACGATTGCTGCTCAGCGCTGCGGGTCGTCTTGTGCTCGCGATTGACTTCATGGTTGAGATCTTCAAGGTTCAAAGCGAGCTTTTCCTTCTGCTTCTCGAGCGAAGTGATGGTAAGCAGAGCGTCGTTTAGCTGGCGCTGCAGCTTCTTCTGCTCTTCTTCCGTCTTCGACTTGTCTTGTGACAATTGTGAGATACGAGATCGCTGGGTATCGCTGACTCTGGAGTTCGAACGTGCAATGTCGAGGTTCTTCTGTTGCACTTTGTTCAGCAGTGCGCGGTTGTCGTTCTCGGAAGCTGTCAAGCGGCCCTTGATCGTGACAAGCTCTCGCTCTAGACGCTGCTTCTCCTGGTCGTGATGCAGCTTGAAGTTGTCTGACTCGGCAATGAAGCGCTTCAGGTTCTGGACCTCAGTTGCCAGCTGGCCGCGGTCAGACTCAAGCTCCACGACCTGTTGCGTCTTCTCGCCCAGCTCGCCTTTGATAGTAGCGAGACGTTCGTTGGCCTGCTTGGTGACATTTCTCTCGACAGCGGCCTCGACTTCGATCTTTGCTTCCTGGACTTCGATAAACTTCTTTCTGAGACCCTGCAGCTCTGCTTGGTAGTCCTTGCGCTCCTTCTCCGCGGCTTCGCGAGCCTCAGTCGCACGTCTAGTCAAGTCGGACTGGTTGTACATTTCTTTCTCCACGGTGACCTTCGAATCGTTAAGCTCATCAAATTCGCGCTTGAGGGTCTCAAACTCGGCTTCCGCAATTCGCTTGACATCGTCTCTCGACTGTCGTTCCTTGTTCAGATCCGTCTGCGCTTGGAAGAGCTCGCCCTTGACATCGTGCAGTTGAGACTCAAGCATCTCTACCTGAGCATTCGCAGAAGTCTGCTCCTCCAACGCTCTCTTCGCATCAGCTGCCTCTCGTTCAAGCTGAGCATGCTGCGACTTCACCGCCTCCATCTCAGCCTGGATCTGCCGCATTCGGTTCTGGACGCTGTCATGCTTGGTAGTGAGTGAGAACTTCTCGTCTTCGAAACGCTTCCGATCATCCTGGAACTTCTTGAGATCGCTCTTGAGGATGGCAAGTTCACTATCCTTCCGTCGGATCACATCCTCAAACCTCGCGGAGGTGGTCGATAGATCAGACATCTGCTGACGAATCGACCGGTTCTCGTCGACAAGGTCACGGATCTGCTTCTTCGACCCTTGCAGGTCCTTAGTAGCGCTCGCTAGCTTGATGTCCAGATCTTGGTCGACCTTGAGTTGCTTCGCTTCCAGTTCTTGCAGCTTCCGTTCTTTCAGACTCAGCTGGCTCTGGAGCATGCGTATTTCTTGCTGCAGAGCTTCTTCCTGCTCACTTCGCATTGACTTGGTCCTCTCGACTTCTGCCAGGTGGGCATCAAGTTCAGCGATCCGGTCAGTAAGGTCGTTCTTCTCTTCTTCCAATTTGGCAATGATCTGGGTAGCGTGCTCAAGCTGTGAGCGTCGCTCTTCCGCTTGCATTTCGGCCGCCTTCCGAGCGGCCATCAACTGGTCGACTTGGCCTTCCAAACTGTCCTGGTCATCTAAAGCACCTTGAAGCTTCTCCGTGAGTTCAGCTTCACGGTCCTGCAGCCGGCGGAAGATTTCTTCCTTGTCCAGGGCCAGAGCACGCTCGCTCTCCAGTGTGTGCTGGATCCGTTGGATCTCGCCCTCCGCTCTCCTTCGCTCTTCCTCCACCTTGGCTCTATTCTGCTCCTCCTGCTCCATCTTGTCGTGCAGCTTCTTGATCTCCTCTTCGCGCTTCTTGACTTCGTTCGACTGTCTGGTAGCACCAAGCAGAGGCCTCATGCGGACGAATAGCCTCCACCAAGGATTCGCCTGCATTTGCTGGTACACCTGGAAGTTCCGCTGTATGATCCGCGTAGCCTCCGCACGATACTGCTGCTTTCGTGCCATACGTCGGAGCACAAACCCTCGTGCCACGCACTGGAAGCGTACAACGATGTCGCGAATGAGGGCATCACGTTGCTCCTCCAGCTCAGCAAGCACACCGGCGCGGAAGAAGACCTTAGTAAGGCCGACTCGGTACCAGCTGCGATCGAGGTTGAGTTTCTCCAGCATGATCTTGCAAACTGCTTGGCCTTCGAGGTAGCCCTTTGGCATGTTCTGGCAGAGGACTTCGTAGCGTGCTCGGAACTCGGCGAAGGGAAGGCGGTTGGGAAAGCCAGTTCTTGCGATCCTGATACCCTCGAGAACACCATTGCACCGGAGTTGATCGAGAACGAGGGGCGCCGAGAACTGCTTCGGCTTCTTCTTGTGGTTGGGCAGAATACAACGGACGAAGTGAGGATGCGTTGAATGCAGCTGGTTCATCAGTGTCGATAGCTGTTCTTTATGGCGTTGTGCGACAGTCCGGAACAGACCCTTCTTCACTCTGCTGCGTCCGACGCCCTCGCTCTCGTCCGGCTCTGCGCAGTCCAGGAAAAGCGCAGCGACATGCTTGTTACTAGACTCGGAAAGAAGTCTCGTGATGTTGTCATTCAGTGGGTCCTTATTCTTCTCGAGCCAGCCTTCAGTCGAGTACTCGACTTCAGCGGCGTAATGCGTAAGTGTGAAGCCTTGATTGAGCAACGAGCGCTTGTACTTTGGCGTCTTGCGGTCCCAGAGCGAATGGAGCTTCTCAGTAAAGCTCTTGTCCGTGGCTTTTGGCATTACAGAGTCCTCGTCCAGACAAGAGAAGATACCTATCGGATTAGGTAACTCGATGAGATCAATGGTCGGTTGTAGATCTCGTCCAAAGTCGATGAACTTCCATTCGATCTGTTCTCGTGCGTACTCTTCCTGCTCGAGCACGAACATATGGTGGTTGAAGAACTGCTGCAGCTTCTCGTTGGTGTAGTTGATGCAGAGCTGTTCGAAGCTGTTCTCATCGAAGATCTCGAATCCAGCAATGTCGAGTACACCAATGAAGGACGTGTCGTCCGAGTAGCTGCCAGATGAGTTCCGATCGAGCTGGTGGTTGATGCGGGTCACTAAATCTCCAAAGCCACGCTCGTAGATACCTTTGGCCAATGCATCGATCGCGAGGCGGACTTGCTCAGGTGTCTGGACTTTCTCAACCCATTCGTGTCCAGCTCGCACCCGCGGGTGAAGCAGAGCTCTGACGAAGGCATCCGGGTTGATACCAAGAAGATGGCATGCTCTCTTCACAGCATCTTCGCCTTCAGGCGCGAGCGCTGCTTGGTCAGCACGAAGGCTCTCCTTCATGACCGAGATGTTGCCAATGTGAAGTACCGCCGCGATCGTCTGCAAGACCGACTTCTGGTCGTTGGCCGAGAAGTTCATAATGTGGAAAGCCTCCAGTAACAGATTCCACTCGTCCAGATCCGAGACGCCAGATATTGTGTCATTTCCGCGTCGTGTGTATTCGAAGTCCTCGACCTCCATATCGTTCAAAAGAAAGTCTTTGCGCATATTGCGATCCGCGCCTCGCAACAGCTGGTAGAAAACATGATAGTTCCGCTCCTGTGAGTTCAAATGCACAACGCGACTCTTCTCCAACAAGTACCAATCAATGAAGGCTCCAGCTATCTGGCCAGATCTGCCAAATTCAATCCGAATGAACTTGCCGAAACGTGACGAGTTGTTATTCCGCACTGTTTGAGCATTTCCAAATGCCTCTAATATAGGATTGGCGCGAAGAATCTGCTCGGACAAATTGGAGTGCTGCCGGCTGCCAGACTTTGCTCGTGGTGTGTCTGAGGTGGCGACTGAAGCAAGGTACTGGATGACCTTCTTCGTGTTCTCAGTTTTACCAGCACCTGACTCTCCCGTGACCAAGATCGACTGATTTGCGCCTTCGTCCACTAGGTTGCGAAATGCTTCATCTGCCATGGCGAAGATATGTGGCTTAGTGTCCTCTCGGCTCCTGCCCTTGTACATGTTGATGTAATCGCGGCCATATATCGGCAGAGGTGTGTATGGGTTGACGGTGACCAGGAACAAGCCTGAGTAGGTATAGATGAGGTCGGCCTGATATCGCTGGTACAGGTTGTGCACCACGCTGGCCTCGTTGAGGTGCGTGAGCTCAGCCATATCGTCTGCCTTGTCGAATTTGCCAGGATTGACTTTGTCGACATTCTCGATGTGCTCTTCCCGTATGCTCCCATCATCGCACTGGACCTTGAGCATGCCATTCTGCAGCTCGCCCAGGACCTCGCCTTTGGTGAACGCCTTTTGAGGATCTCGCAACCAGACATATCTCTTCCCAGTCAGGTCGTTCTCGCCTTCGATGCCGCGTACTCGATCGTCCGCTCCATCCGCTCCCTCCTGCTTGATGAACTTCGGCGCAAAGGTCCCAGTCGGTGTACCGCCACGTATCGATCCCGAGCGCAGCCTCGTTGAGTCGCTTCTTGTCAAGCCCATCGCACCTATGTCAGACAAGGACTGATTCCGAGAGTGTGTCGCTGTATTTATAGGCGACAAGGGCGACTGCATGACGCTCGACTTCGATCTCGCGTGTCCGGGTGGAGGTCCTGGTGAAGGTGTGTCCTGGTCCCGCCCGAATGGACTGCCGCCACGCCATCGTGGACCTTCCTGCGCTCTGAAACTCATGTTGGTCGTATTGCTCATTTAATCCCATCTACGCGTCGCTCCTCACGTGCCCATGCGCTCGTTCGCTCAATCCAGGTCCATCCAAGTGGGATGGTCGGTTGTCCAGAGGTCGCTCAGCAAAGTCAAGTATATACAAGCGTCACCTAGGCACCGTCGTCCCTTCCAAGTGTGGCCGTCGAACGAACCTCCGAGATGATTTCTTACACGGTCGCACCTTCCGGTTTCGACTGTTGACATACTGCTACTCAAGGCAAGCGCGGTGCGGATACAGCCGCGCGCTAGAGCGTCTCGACATCTGCCTCGACACTTCTACACCTCCGAGATTCGCCGCAGAAACGATACAGGCTTGTCCAGACTCTCAAAGCCTTGACATCCATCACGGTGCGCGAGAAGAACAAACAATATTCACTGCGGCTTCACGTGGTCATCAGGTGATATTGGTCCTGAGCGTGGTCATCTTGCCGCCTTGTCGACCTCATTCTAGGGAGAACGCGACTAGGCCAGTTGCCAAAGCCAGCTTGTTTCTTACATCTCCTGCGCGTAGCACTCCTCCAGACACGTGAACATGACCGACGCTCAGCGTCACTGATACGGAACGGTGCACGTGGACGTAGAGCCAAGATGTCGCGCCCTTTCGAAGGACGAAGAGCACGGCCAAACCCTCCTCACCAAACCATGAACCAGTCCCAGATGGACAACTACACGCCAACCCATGGCTCGCAACCGCCTACGAACCAGATCTCAGCACAGCAACAAGCCGCATTCCAGCACAACGCGCAGCTGCCTAGCTCGAACACGAATGCAAATGTGCTCGATGGGGTCTCACCCGAACAAGTGGCGTACATCGTTAGTCTCCTTCAAAGTGGCCAGCTGCCCATGCTTCCACCGGCTGCTCCACTAGCCAGCCAACCGAATCACGTGCAACAAGCAGCCGCGCCTCCTCCAGACAATGCGCAGGTGCAGATGCAAGACGCGCCTACACCGTCGCAAAACCACGGTCAAGATACGGATATGGACAAGGAAGAAGGAGAGCTCGAAGAAGGCGAAGCTGTTGAAGTGCAACAAGAGCGAGGTTTTCTTCGTCCGCCTCCAACTGGCCCACGTGACCGTGTTCCTAGTCCACGAAGTCCCCAGCTAAGATATTCTGCACAACCAGCATCCACTAGCACTTCAACGACAAACGAAGGGAGTATGCGTGCGAACCAACCACAAAGCAATGGTGCAGTGAGCTCGCGTGTCGACCGAGAGGCGTCCGCTCAGCTCTTCGTTCGTGAAATGGTCAATGCCGGAAAGACATTCGATGACCTTGCACGAGAAGTCACTCACCCCAAGGCTTTGGTTCGTCTCTTCAGGCGGCTCGGCCTGCAAGTGCCTGGCGATCGTAACTCGGATCAAACCGCACAGCGACCAAATGGTACTACTTCAACACAGACAGCCCAAGCACTGCCTCCAAAGCCTGCGCTCAACGAAATTTCTAAGGCATCAGTCGTGAGGCGGCAACCGCCATCCACCAAGCCTGAAACTGTCGACAGAAGCCAGTACTTGGCGAAACTCGCTGCAGTGAGGAAAAAGCCGGAGACTGCCTCTGTTGAGAGCGTTCCGCTTCCACCACAAGTAGCGCCCGCAGACAACCCCTCCAAGCCTGCAGAAGAGCCCGCTGAGCCGACAGAAATACCCGCCGAGCCAGCAGAGACTCGCACACAAAACAGCTTAAGCGACGCTGTTGTCGACAAGATCCAGCCACCCCCAGCAATCGTAGATCGTGCGGAGTTGAACAGACGTATTCGCCAAAGGATGGAGGCCCTGCAAATTCAGCAGGCAGCACAACAGACTGGAATCTCACAAGCACAGTCTAGCCCGATCCCGCTTACAGCCTCCCTTCCCGAAGCGCCTCAAAAGACCGCGTCAAGTCCAGGACCACCGACAAGGGCCACTGGAACGACCACAGACATCGATGCGCGATTTGCTCAATTGAGGTCACAACAGCCTTCTGCCCAGCCGAAAGCGATGCAAGCACCTGCGGAGCAGCCGAAAGCTGTGCAGAGCGTGTTCACACCTCCGCCACCAACTCCTACCAATACGTTCGCGGGACTGCCAGGTCTCTTCATGAACAGTGCAGCCACGCAAGTATCCCCACCTCTTGCCCAAGATACGTTTGCACCACCGGAGCCATTAGCACAGCCTGTTGTCAGCACAATGCCACAATTATTCGCTGCCCCGACCACCACATCCCGCAAGCGGCCCGTTGCTTCGGACTTCGAAGACAGCTCGAAGGCGAGCGCTTCAAAGCGACCATTCGGTCAGAGCAGAAACGGCAGTGAAAATGAGTCGATGATCATCGAGGTTAGTGACGACGAGGATGAAGACGATGAGATGGACATCAGCCCAACCGTGGAGGTTCCCGAGAGCGGCAGCAAAATTCAAACTAAGTCCTTCCGTGATGGCCCTCTACACAATCTACCACCGAAGCCAAACTTCCAGATGCAGAGCTCCGCGCCAAGCACGCCTGGGAACACCACACCTGGGAAAGTGTATCTGGAGCAGCACCTACAAGAGATGGAGAATCTAAAGCGTAGAATTGCTGAAAGAGAGTCCAAAAAGAAGGCGAATGGCAACACCGTCAGTACACATGCGAAGGAAACCGCCGTACATATTGCCTCGTCCATCCTCGCCTCGCCTGGGATCGCAGAGAACAGCTTCGCTCGGCCCGATGGACAGTCCACACCAAAGATTGCAGGCATTGCCATATCCCCAGGCCGGGCAGTCGACACGGCTGTCATATCGGCAGGTTCTCCGATACAACATTCAGCTCACTCTCGCACCACTTCAACCAACCAGCTAGCGTCATCTGCCGCTTCTCGTGGAGGGCAGGAACAGGAGGTTTTGCGCCAGAGGCTGTGGGAACTGGAGCGAGACGAAGTGGCTGATATAGATGAAGCTGTGCAAGCTGCGTCCAGTCCATACGAGCCAGATACTAAGAGTATGCCTCAGCAGGTCTCTGCCCTGGCTAGCAATCTGCCTGGCACAGGTCATGGTGACGCTACCACTGTGAGCGCTACGTCTGCGTCCCAGGATGCCCTGGAGCAATCAAGATCAATTGCAGCTGTCGGTGACGCGGAAGCTGAGGAAGGCCAGATCGACGATGGTTCTACCTCTGAGTTCTACGACGACGACAAGCAGGACATCATGAACCAAACCGGCGTTCCGGAAGCCATCAATCATACAGATCAAGCATCAAGCACCGAGGTTCAAGTGGTAGATACATTCTCCGATGATCAGGATGATGAAATGGTCGACAGTCTAGATGAGCCGAGCGCGATCAACGGTGTTCCTGAGATGCCGAATCAGGCCGTGCACAATATTGAAGACGAGGAGGTAGAAAGCGACTTCGATTACGACGACCTGGATACTGTGAGAGGGCCCATCGCCACGCAGGCGAAGTCAAATCCCGCCACAGAGAGCGTTCAGATGCACAGCAGTGCAGAGAACGCCGACTCTACAAGCGATGCGTCCGATGACTCCGATGAGTACGAGCCGAGCGCCGATGATGCTCCTAGTCCCCCGGTGGGACAACCTCAAGGTAAGGTTACTGCCGACTTGACAGTAATAGAGGCCGATGATGAACTCGCATCCGAATTGCAGCCAACTTCGGACCGAGTGGCTGAGCTCGAGACGGCGGTGAGTCAAGCCGCTGGAAGACCGGAACAATCGTTGACAACGTGCATTAGGAAAAGCCTGCTCGCCGGACTCACTACACTCCATACCAGAGTCCTCTTGGCATGTTTAAGGACTTCCGATACCACTCAAGCTACTCCGACACCGTGCCGGGAGGGTTCAAGTCCATGAGTTACAGCAACAGGATCGACCCGGACACGCCTTGGTGCCTGTTCGAAGCGACCGGTGGCCAGTGCAACGACCGGGATTGCCCAAACCAGCACATCAAGGACATGATACTCGCCGGTTCGTGACTGTCCACCTTCAACTTCCGATCTCTCCATCATTCCATCCACTTTTTTCCAACTATGCAAGATGCCCTAGCGCCATCTCGATCTCCTCACCACCATCTCCTTGTATAATAATCTGTTTTTGATTCACGTCCCTCATCGATCTTGTTTTTCGAGGTGTGGCAAGCTGACTTAGACGTACTAATATTCCAGACAACGACTTACTCCAAACCATGGGCACGAAGAACGTTCCGGCGCGTACTCCGGAAGAGCACAAGAAGTGGAAAGAAGGCCTTGCCGCCGTGATCAAGGAGCTCAGGGCTGGCAATGCTTCTAGGGATGCGAACAACATCGCGAAGAGGATCGCCCAGTACAGGCGCGACTTCATTGGTGATGCGACGAAAGTCGTTAACCTTCGTTGACGCTCCCACTTCGAGTGATACACGCCTGCCAGACTGGGAGATTTCGCGGAGCATGTGCGCCGAGCCCTTAGTAGACGGCGCATCTGGATGGTTCGACGCCCTGGAAGACTATGACTTTGGGCCATCAACGGCAGCAATGAAGTATATCCAGGTCAACGGCAAAACGAGAGCGCTACAGGGCGCCAGCGGTGGATGTCGCAATACTTGGTTCGACGCACGAGCGTCACTTGTTTCTTCGTTTCTTCTCATGCATTATACCTACATTCACATTACCACGATACGGAGCATATGGACGGACTCGGCGCAGCACCTGCAGTAACGGGTAGGAGGCTGAGCAGGTGTGTCGGACCTGTGGGCGAGCCGTCGAAGGTCTCAGAGTGCCACACGGTGCCTCATGCCATCTTGGAGAGCCTTCCCACCTATCAACTTGATGCATTACACGGAGTTGGTTGGCAAGCCATTTGGCATCTACGATAGCAGGGAGTTGGCACGCTTGGAAAGCTGTCACAGCATAGCATCGGGTTATGAGCATTTCTCGGCTTGCGGAATAGTGTCAGATAGTCTTGTGTATGAGTATGATTGATCGTTCACTTGAATACAAGTTTATCGTTCACACCGTCGTCAACAACCAGGTCACATGGGCTCTCAACGCGAGGCAGTGCTTATATCAGATGTTACAAACTTGTCTACTATAAAGCACAGCCAGCTTCCTTTCCTTTCCTTCCTCCATGACACTCCACCACATGCAGTTCACAGACGACAGGGATCTCCCCCGCCTCGGATTTAAGTTTATGCAGCAACCTTGAAACCTGGCCTTCAGCTTCACCTGACTCGAGCCAGCAAACCTCACCTCACATCGAATCGAATCGGACAAGCGAAAAAGGTCAGCTTTGACTTGCTCACCACAATCGATCCCCCAGACTCGGCATTGCTTCACCACTCTCGAGCTTGCGCGGCTGCCCAAGGCTCACGGACTCTTGATCATCACCGCGACGACTGCTTTATCGAGTCATTGGAATCGACATCACTTCACAACTTTAGCTTCCATACTGGATCGTGAGTCACTGGAAAACTCTTCAGCGATCTCTGCCATTGGCCATTGGCTCTTGGAATATCCATTGGATCTACCACCGAGTCATTCTTCACCATGGCGGAACAACTCAATCCTGATTTCATACCCGCACGGAAGTCGGTTCGCGTCGCCGGTAACAAGATGCACATCCAGGAGATCAAGGCGCAGACCAAGTCTTACGAAGAAGTCACCGTGGAGCAGGCCGACGAAGAAATGGCGGACGGTATCATTGGCCCACCACCCAAACCCGAGCCTGCCAAGAAGCGCAAGGCGCCTGCGAAGCGTGCTCCGAGTGCAAAGGATGCTACGACTACGCCAAAACGTGCTGCGGTTGCGAAGACTACCAACGCTGCCTCGAGACCTTCTCGGGCTGCAAAATCTGCTAAGGGCGTTTCCGAAGCCGAACAGCTTCCGGACGATCTCAAGAAGCTGATCGTAGACGAGCGCAATGGTACTGGAAGGAAACGATCGCGCAAACCTGCTACATCACCACTCAAGCCAGAGGCCAAGCGACGAAAAACTGACACTTCCGATCAAGACAGCAAGCAGTCACTCACTGCAACTGCTCCGGTGCCTGACCAGACAACTGCCGCCGCGTCTCCTAAAGAAGCCTCGGGTGTGCTTGGCCTGGGGTCGGTGCCAGCCTCGGGAACCGCGCAACAGGAAGTCGGAGACGAGACCACGGTATCCCCAAAGCCTCGGTCAGCTTCACAAGTGGGAAACGCGAACCAGCACATCAACGAGCCGTCTCAGGACGAGGTCGTGGTTACAGAGGGACTTGGAGCAACTCTTGAGGTTCCCGAGATCAATTCGGCAGCTGAGACATCTGCCGTGGAATCAAGTCCAGTCGGCGAGCAGCAGCGAATCCCATCAACGTTTGCCACTGACAGTGGACGGCAAGAGCTCCCAAATGCTGAGGCGACCACACAACAAGAAATGGACGTGGACGAAGTGGAACTATCATCGAGTCCTCTCTCAACTCCTCCATCATCGCCAATATTGAACGCCATGGAATCAGCTGTGGTCACCGCGCCGAAGATTGATGTTGATCCCATCCCGACAGACTCTGTGCAGGCCACAGCAGCAACCGGAGGCGATGCGCCGGAGCCTCTCGTTTCGGGCGGAGAAGTCACACTCCCTATATCGCCCGGCCCAGACACTTCATCTCAGCGCGAACAGCCACGGCCAGATCAGCCACAGCCAGACGTGATGCCCACGACTCCTCGCGACGCTAGCCGAAGCACTCCAGAGCCAGGAGTACCCAGAACCGAGACGCTACTCCTGACTCCGCCATGGTCTGTCCCATCTACCAAGCTCGACGTGGACTCGCCGGGAGCAGACCTAGACGACCTCGAGGCAGTCCAAAAGAATGACAATGGCGGCATCCCTACCGCGACTGATGATGTGAGAGCGACTCTAGTACTATTTAAAACCGTACCTGCCGAGGCCGGTGCTAATGACGAGGATGGCGAGACGGTCGAGGATTTGGGCTGGCCTGTCGTAGAATCATCAACATCGCAGTCTGCGGCTCGAAGGTCAGCCACACCTTGGCCTATCGTCGGACTGAGATCGCCGCCTTCGAAAAATCAGACGGCAGGTACAGCTACAAGCGCCGTGGTTTCGAAAGGCCGGGTTGAAAAGCCACGAGCTGCAAGGAAGGCTCCAAGGAAATCGATCAAAGCCGACGACCAACCGGAGCAGTCATTGAAGAAGCCCACAGCAAGCAAAGCTCCCGCAAAGCGCGGCAAATCGATGCCACTGTCGAAAATTGTCGTCCTCACACCGCCCCCTTCCTGGGAACATGTTGAGCTTGATTCCACCATACTCTCGATTTCTAGAAAACTTATGCATCGTGAGCATCTTACGGCGAAGCCACTACCCGTAGGCCAGCCGAGGGTCTGGGCAGAGAGCCGCCAAGCGCTTTGCGAGACTCTGCCTTATTTCAAGAGCACGCAAGGTGGCTGCTATCAGAACGATGGCCACGTATATGGTTTCCTCTTTGACGGTATGGGCCATTGCCGTGAGTACTTGGACGGCGACATCATCATCTGCAGGGCAGGAGGTGGCATGGAGACCGAGGCCGATGGCACCGGTATGGCGCAAAGCAGAGACCAGACGTTCAAGGAAGCTCAGGTACAAGCTATCTTGAACGACATCAAGCATGAGAACCCGCTGGTAGTCATCTGCGGCAACCGCAACCTGGCCGCGCCATCCAAGATGCCACATCAATACTGCGCCCTGGGATGGTACAAGCCAACCATGGTCTGGTCCGAGAAGACTGCTGGGAAAGGTAAGAAGGTCTGGAAGACGGTGAAATATAGGCTGGAGCGCTTGAACCGGACCAAGCCTGCATGGCACTCTCCTAGTGAGTCTGAAGTGCTGGGTGAGCTGGAAAAGGCTGCGGCTGGCGAGTCCGTTGAAACGACTTGCACTACCTGCCAGAAGAGGTACCACCAAGTATATCTGCGAGGCTGGATATGCTTGAACGCTGACTGTGAGCGATTCTGGAAGTACCGAGGCATGGACGTTCCCTATGGTAAGGATGGCCTCGAGTACAGTCCAGCATTCCTCTTGTATCAGTCTAAGCTGTGGAAGAACGAAACCGATGCAGAGGAGCCAGAGCCGACAGACTTGAGGCCTGCAGTACCAGATGTTGGGAACGTGATCGGTGACAACCTCGCGTACGTCAATACGCGTGGTATATGCTGTCCAAAGTGCGGTCGTTGCAACTCGAGACGGTTCTTCAGAGGCTGGGTTTGTGAAAACACGAAGTGCAGCTTCGAGCTCTTTCCACAGCATCGACCAATTGCACCGGCCATGTTGCATACCCCTTGGGACGCCGCTCCGACCCTGATCCGCAACTCTGCATCGACGCTTGAGCGAAAAGAAGGCATGCCTGGGGTCAACATCTCCATCGACTACAAGCAAGGGTACAAAATCGCCACTTACACGTTCGACGGGATCGACGGCTGTTTCGTCCATGCTGCAGCTACCAAGGTGGTCTTGCGAGAAGCAGTTTCCGGTCCGGACGCGATGTTTGCAGCGATACAGAACGAAGATATGGGCTTGGAGCGAAGGACTTTTGCCGTGAAGAAGATGTCGAAGGGTCAGAACGAACTCACCAACAGTGCCGCATTGCCAACTCCTCCAGCAGATGTTCAGGACGACCAGCTCGATACCCTCGAACTGAGCCAGGCGAATGCTGAGCTCGAGGCCAAGAGCGAGAAGTACACGTTCGAGGACGGCGATTTGATGACTGCGTTCTCCATGAACTACGGCATGCCATACAAATTCGTTGCTAGTGGATCGAGCAAGCCCTTCGAGGAGGCGCCTTGGCCAGTGACTGAGTGCCGACGACGTCTCAATTGGGCTCAGCGAGCATTCCTGCACAAGCAAGAGGGGTACGAGGACTTCAACGAGCAGCTGATCTTTGCCTACCTCGAAGGACAGAAGATCGAGTACCATGACGATGGCGAAGAGGGCCTCGGAGCTCGTATTGCCAGCCTCTCTCTGGGTGGCAGAGCTAAGATGCACATGCGAATGAAGCAGAAGCACTTCGTCGGCTGCTCGAAGACTGGCATCTTCACTGAGGAAGAACCGGTGGTTGGCGGTATCGATGGACCGGAGATGGACGAGAAGCGTCACAATGCCTGGCGGACGCTTCAAGACCTCAAGGGCGATGGGCCAACTTATAACAAGCGAAGGAAGGAGATACCCAAAGAACTCGGCATCTACGAAAAGCGTACGAAGAAGGCTGATGACCTTGTCACCGTCACGCTGAACCACGGCGACATCATCCTTATGGAAGGATACGACATCCAGAAGTATCTTGAGCACAAGGTGGCACCTGAAGGATACCTAAGATTCGCGTTGACTTGCCGTACGGTACTCGAGAATCATCTGAAGGAGCATGAGAAGCCGGGATACTCGGTGGCTGTGGATCCGGAGGAGTACGAGGGGCCAAAGATCTGATGGGGGATGAAAAGGGTAGTTGTACGCACATTGGAGCTGCAGCATTGGCGGAAGGCGGTAGGACGGTGGTAGATAGACTCATTAATACGAACACTACAAAGCCGCGACAACTCCAATAATTGGTGATTCATCGTGCATTTATCAGTCTGACGCCCGTATGAGCCCTTGCCTACTTTATATGCAAGGTACATGACTACTTGCAGGCTGATGCTGGTCTCGGCGCAGTAGTGACCCGATCCGCCCGGCTAGCGGCGTGGGACGATCGGAAGTGCTAACAAAACCCTGCTGCAACTTCGCAGATGACCGTAACACCATCCCACCCATCCTGTTTCTTGCGAAAAATCATTACTCGAGAATTGGTTGGTGGTTGGTGCCCATTCGTTCATGTAGGACGAGCAGGAACCGTTCCGGGCGGCATTATTGTCGGGTTGCGCTTCGATTGGCTGCGCGGCCGTTTCTTGGTTCTTACAACAATCTCGCATCCAACCGCCCACGCCATTTAGTCAACTTGATCAGTTGTTAACCGCCTCCTCCGTGGGGGTTAGGAGTGGCAGGTAGGCCTTCATCGACACGGTGGTCGAGATAGGTATTAGTACACGTGCCTGTTCTGCACCTCGGAAGGTGAATGTCTCATTCCTCAGTCTTACTCACGCAGTCATCCAGGCTGCGCCGCCTGACCACCAGGCAACTCCAAGCACCTTCAGCCGCGCGTTGGCGAGTCACCTACGTACTCATATCTTCCCGCAGCATCCCATAACTTGGCCTCCACACTGTTCCTTTTTCTCTGCATACCCTCGACCTCTTGTTGGCAGTGATTTTTGGCACGCTCCCACGCAGCCGGATCGCTTACCACTTGACATCCCAATTCGCCACTCGATCTTCAATTGACCGGCCTCGGGCCGGAAGGTGAACAGACCACCGCAATACCCAACCACAGCACCACTACTGCAGTCAGTCTCGCGTCAAAGGTTGTATTCGGAGTTTGCATAAGGCAACCGAAGATCTACACTACGATTCCACGCGAAGGCGGCCGGATCCTACGCTCCGACTCCCACGCTCAGAAGGTAATCCGTAGCGTCGACCAACCAGATCACTTCGAAACATAACAAAGCGTCCCGGATCTCTACGACCACTCGGACTATAATGCAACGGCAAGACCTTGAGCGTAGTCTGGGTTGGCCGTCATCCCTCCACGCTGCAGGCGCGCAACCCTCCGATGCACTTAAAGGACAGAATGAACCCAGGTCTACCATATCACTATCAACCAAACCGACACACGACACTTTCGAAGAAGACCTCGAGAACAACCCGGAAAACCACTTCTTATCACCGATCCAGATGTACGAATACGAGGACTGGGCCGAGGACAGCGATTCGGAGGATGAAGTCGAATGGGATGCCGGCATCATGGACTTCGCACTTTTCGACGAGGACCGGCGGAAGGCCCAGGAGGGTGATGCGCCGCTGCCGAGCAAATGGAGCGACATGCTAGCCAAGCAGAACGATGCGCTGCAACGAGCGGTGAAACGAAGCCGCGATGACTCAAATTCAGAGGACCACGTGATGATACCAGCACAGACATCTGACAACGAACTGCCAAACTTGACTCCCGACACCTCGCCAGATCTTCGTGATGACCTTGACGTCGAATCATTCCACGGCCAAACATCATTACGGCCAAGCATACCGAACTACCTGACTATACCAGTCGAGCCGTCAGACAAGCAGAGCGGAGAAGTGGTCGAGGAGACCAAGGATCTGCCGCTCTCGACCTACGTTGCGAAGCAGCAGCAACAGCAACGCGCGACTGGTGACCGGAAGTTGCAGCGGCCTGGCATGAGGTATGCCAGGACACTGTCTGGGAGAGTGCACACGTGGAGACGGCCGAGCTGGAACATCTATCCTGTGGGAGAGGATGCAGAGGCTGAGAATCGCGCGGAGCAGGAGGCAGAGGAGGTGGATGGTAATGATCAGCGTGGGAGGAGGCCATGAGCCTCACTCAAGGAAGCGGTTGTTTTTTATGTCTCCAGCGAGTCCATGCTGTTCGTTAGCGTGGCGTTGGGGTTCTGGCGATCAGCAAATTGCAACACACCGAGAGTGTGTTAGGAACAATAGCTCTCAGATTGTGGTGCGAAGGGTATGTAGGTTCCACCAATGATATGAAGTTATCTCGACATTTCGCACTTTCGAGACATCGTGACTAACTTGTGCTGGGACTATGAGATGCCAAGTTCCTTTTGAGTGAGCGAGCTGCTATCACCTTACACTATCTGAGCGCTCAGAACATCATCGCCATGTTCTCCACTCTTGCCACACACACTTGAGAGTTCATCACACCCTTTGTGTACTCCGCGCAAAACCTTCATACGAGCGTCTTGTTGTCGGCAGAAGTCACCTTCCATCGCCCATGTTCAGCAAGAGATCTATTGAACTCATAGCCGGTTCTGGCATTTGCTGCATGCACTCTCTGTGTTGCAGTCGCACGAGACGATGTGTTGGCAACAGTATGGGCAACGGCCGACCTTGCTAGACCCACACTTGTTGCAAGACGGACCATCAACATCCGGCTTCGATGTGGATTTGAGCTTCAACAGGTCAAATGCCAGGCCATCGATGTTGCGAACGCAAGCCTCCACGCCGGCCTTCGGGGTAAGCACAGCAGAGTGGTCGATGATCGTGCGAGCGACAATGTCACGCAGGCCTTTGTCGTCATCCGGTGTGTTCTTGTAGACGAGATCGATGGCTTCAATGAATGTAGAATTGTTCCATGCGTACGTGGCTGCCTCCGCGAACTTGATCTTTGCGACTGCTTGTAGCGATCTGATGCCGTACTTCGACCCAAGGGCATACACTTTCGCGTGCATGGCTGTTTTGCAATCCCCGGAAGGCTTCAGCACAGGAGCTGGCTTCGTTTGTTGTTGATGGTAATTGTTCTGGCGGGTTGGCGTCTCGACCTTGGTTGCCATACCCTGGTTTGCTTCTTCAGACGTGATGTGCACTCGCGCAGGTGTATAGTCATGGCGGTAGAGGAAGTTTACCATGCATCTGACAGCTTCGGGGTCGTCGGCACCTATGTCATCGGCGTGGCCCTCATCCGTGGTGGCGACAAGTCGAATGAGGGACATATCTCCTTCTTTGAACGCGTTAGGCTTGCAAGCAGCGGCGAAGTATTCAGATCGTGTGCACAGAATGAGCTTGTGCACTGTCCACTGCTTTGAACCGCACTGTATTGTCAGATCGGAGTAGGCGCCAGAAGATGCCGCCATTCTCATGCAAGCGGTCATCTCTTCAATACCTTCGTCCATGATTGAGGAATCGCGGAAGTGATGTCGCAGTGGAGACTGTGCAGGCACGACCCCAAGCCAGATTTGGAGGTCTTATATATGTTAAACACTGCTGCATGGATGGTGAATATTGCAACGCTTGTGAATGCACGGGGCCATCTGGAAACTCCTGGACGTGCATGAGGGCAAAGCTTGCCGGACTGCTGGAAGAAAGCGGTCTCTGAGACACAATCAAGCGCGATGCGGTGCTCTGTGTAGACACGTAGGCCGATCAGAAGTCCGAGACACGTTTAGGCCGCTCGCATATGCTCCTTCGATACGGTAGTTGTACAAACGCCTCGCTAATCAGAATGTCAACAATGGCCGTCTAAAAGCCAGGTGGGTTCAGTCTCTGAGACACTCTGGTCCATTTGGGGAGCCTACAGCTGATCAGCATAGGTCAAGATGTCCGCTGTAAGGGATACGCACTTGTGGACCCCCTTCCGATACTTTTTCGCCTTCTTGTCGAACATGGTATATTTATCCCGGGGCAGCATCTCTTGCTCCGTGGGCATCTCCGCCTTCCATCTCTCCAATAGCTTAATCGTGCCATGCACCTGCGCCTGCTCTACCAACGGTGTCCCGCTCGGCACCTTCACCCCTCGCTCTGTAAACTCTGGCACGAAATCGCCTTGCCGCGGACCTCTGCCATTCCGCTGCGCTTCTCGATCCGTGTTCGCTTCCGCCTCAAGCATACGCCGCCCTTCCGCAGTGACGGACAGCTCTTCTACCGAAGCATTGCCCGACGTGTTGGTGGATCGATGTTGGTTCGGTAATTGCGATGGCTGAGAGCTTGTAGAGTGGTGCGAAGCCTGTGATATCGATGGCACCTGTCGTTTCAACGCGCCATCGAGGACTGAGACCACATTGTCGACCCGCCGTAGTCGTCGTCGATGGCGGAGTTTCTGTGGTGCTGAGAGTCGGTAGGGGATTTTCCTATGAAGCGTCAGTACTACCACCTCGCGCGCGTAAGTACCGCATACCATAGGAGACCTCCTGAGAGCGAAGCAGTGGGTCTGAATGCGCCGAACATGATGTGTGGTGTGGTATAGATACACTCCTCGCATGCGTTGCCCTCATGGTCAATGGTTTCGCCGCGGGAAAGCCAAGAGATCGTAGCTTCTCGTTTCGGAGCAACGTGCCTCAAGGCAGAATGCGACTTCACTTCTCTTAGATGACACAAGACTCCACAAGAACGACCATCGACACGCGGTTTGAGATCGGATGCTTAGTCCGCACTTACGATCATGTCATACTACTTCGCCATCGTCGGCACAAGAGACAACCCTCTCTTCGAGATCGACTTCGGCACCTCGAAAGGCGGCGCAGACGGCGTGGCACGCTTCCGAGACGAAGCCAAACATATGAACCAATTCATCGTACACGCTGCTATTGACATGGTGGAAGAGGTCCAGTGGCACAACAAAGAGCTGTAAGCTTGCCCTTTCGCAATTTTCTAAAATTACCGGCTGTGCTGACCGTTCAAAGCTACTTGAAGAAAGTCGACTCTTACCAGAACAATCACATCCACTGCCTACTGACGGGCGGCAACATCAAGTTCATGCTGCTTATGAACCCAGACCCGACCAGCACTCCGTATTCGACGTATCAGACATCCCCTCCATCACGACCTTCAACAGCCAGACAGAGTACTCTACTTGCGAGCAACCCAACTGCTCCGCAGACCGAGGATGCTGTGAGGCAGTTCATGCTCGAGGTATGCTGGTAGAACCATTGTCTGGCTACTAAAAGTACTAACATGTTTGCAAGGTCTACGAAGCCTGGTTGAAGTGCATCATGAATCCGTTCTATCAGGTCAATCAAGCCGTGACGAGCCCAATCTTCCGAAGTCGAGTGGCAACTGCGGCGAAGAAGTATCTCTGATTGAGCTGCACTACACATTGGCTTACCAGGACTACACTGCCCTTGCCGACGTCATCTCGTGCAGAATTACGCTTCATTGCCCGCCTGGCAAGCTTTGCCTTTCTTCCCGCCGAGTAGAACCGCGATATCTCGCCAGAGTCCACGACTGATCTCTCTGAGCGCACCAGTACTCTCCACGACTGGATATATGACACAGATAGTCATACTGACCCAGACCCAGATAAAGCTCACAACGACCCACCCGGTAAAGAATGCGCGGTTGTAGATGTAGCCTGTTCCGAACAAGCTGAATGGAACAAGCACGATCGCAATTGCACCGAACGCGATATTAGCACCTATCGCTAAGCGTTCGGCTTGCTTCACCGCGGCGGGATCCATTGGCTCCATCTGTTTTGCCTCGAGAAAGTCGACAATCTCGTTACCGGTGGGAACATAGGATTCCGCCATGGACTCTGATCTTGGTTGATCTGAGGCAGGCGGTCCAGCTTTTTCAGTGTCTTCTTGCGGAGGACCGGCTTTCTCGCTAGGCTCGCTCACTGGACTTCCGACAGCGGATCTTTGGACTGGAATGCCTTGGATCTTGTGGCTGCGCTCGATATGCTTTGGGTCGGTGCTTGAGTATCTGGCTGGGAAGGCCAGACTAAGCACGACTGCCATCACGAAGCCGACACCCCAAGACGTAACGTTGCCGGCAACAGCATTGGTAGTGTCGCCGGTCGTCTCTACCGTGATGGCTCCAGACCGCTTCCATGTTGTAACGAACCAAGCGGTTAGCCCACAAATGAGCCCGATCCATGGTGCGCCTATCGCTGCGGCGGTCGACATTCGCTTCCAGAGCAATATCAGACCGACCGGAATTGACGCTCCGCCGACCATGATTGCAAGGATTGTGAGCAGCCAGGTGAGATTCAGCCCTACTGCATTCAGAATGCAGCAAAACGCTGCGAGGACAAGCGCATACAAGATGATGCCGTAGTGCGATATCTGCACCAATCTGGCTGATGAGGCGTCCGGCTTGAAGTACGTCTTGTACACATCGAAAGTCAGCAGAGAAGACACTGCTATCAGCTCGGCGCTAGTCGAAGATGTCACAGCCATGAATAGTAGTACGAGCATCAATACCGCACCGCCTTGTCCGAGAAGCGTGATGGCAGTCGCGGGCGAGGAAAGACCGGCGCCATTTTCAGCTGCTGATAGCGGGTTCGGATACGTTGGGAAGCGTGGATTGGTGGTCAATGCGGCGCATCCGAGCCCCATAGCTGTTGCAAAGCCGAATGGGATGCCGTACCAAGCGATACCGCCCTGCTAGCTTGTCAGCGCTATTCACTCATCGCATTGCCGACATGCTACCTACTAAGAGGTACGCCTTCACGCTCGTCTCCGGTTTCGAAGCGATCGCACGCTGCCAGTAGGCCTGATCTAGCCATACTGTGCTGAACCCAGCTGCGAATAGATCAATAGCAAACACGAGACCATCCACTGATCGAAAAGCCAGATATGATCCTTCCGTGTTGTTGGCGATCGGCATAGCCTCTGATGCATCGAGGAGCATGTCGTATAGCTTTCCCGGCGAGCCAACGAGATCACTCGTGGCGTACATCAGAAAGCCGAAGACGAAGATTGCAATGAACAGAACCACAGTGTGGATATAATCAGCGATGAATGTCGATCGCAGGCCTCCAGCAATGACATAAGCGGCCACGACCAACGGTATCAAGAAACAGGCTCCGTATACGTTCATCCCAGTCAACGCAGCAACGACTTGGCTCCCTCCAAGAACCAGGCAGGCACCAACGAGCATGTTGGTGGCGAGTCCGTTGAAAAGATAAGTAATGTGAGCGATCTTTCCATGCCTGGCGAGTACGATCTCAGGAAAGGTATGAGCACCCGGCGCATTGGCTTTGATTTTGATGGCGATGAGAGCGAAGAGCAGGATCTGGAATGTGCCCATGGCACCGTACCACATCGGTCCGCAGACACCGTACGAGTACGCGAACGTGCTGCTTGTCAACAGAGTGGCACTCCATGTCCATGCTACGGCGAGGTCAGCATTGATCGTCATCACCTCAAGCACATTTGTTATACTTACAGGAGACAATGCCGGAAGCGATTAGGCCGGGCTTGACAGATCTAGATGCGGTATTGAACTCCTCCGCCTGCTTCGTTGAGAAGCGTGTCTGCCAGCGTCAGCACCCTCATCTCGTTCGAGTCATGCTGGAGAGGCTCACATAACGATTCTGCATCCATGTGATACCGAGCATGAGGAGAGCGAACACTCCTCCAATACCGATGACGATGCCATATCCAGCGCCTGAGGGAAGCACTTTGAATCCCGTCTCTGCAGCCATATCAAGCAGAGGTATGGGTGACTGAGCGTGACGACGGCCGTGATGAGGAATGACAGTTTTGATACAGGAGAAATCGAATACTATACATATCTACCGTGTATCCTTACCGTATGGCATCATCGAGGCTGATAATGCATCTACCTTTGACACAGGTGTATGATATCGGAGCGGTCCGCAGGGCTGTTCGCTGTGGTGCTGTGTATGTTACAGGGTAGCTCTGACGCTAGGCTGATGTGAGAAGGTGGACGGCCGATAGGGCTACATTGGTTTCATTGACACGATAAGGCGGAGTATACCTCCGTAGCTCGGGGTTGTCTGAAGCAGTAAATCCGATCCACTTTCGTATGTGCCTTGGACACGAAAGCTGAATGGTCAATTGTTGGCAGGTCGTCTTTTGGTCCGGCCGAATGTCAGCAGCCGAAAAGAGAAGTGGATGTTGGCATGGAAATTAAGTACTGGGTGCCTGGCATGGATTACAATCATCGCCCTGCCCATTGGCTCGTAGAATACGTGTACGCTCAACGCCAGCGTGCCAAGACAAGCATGAGCAACGGCTGGAGATGACGCCTGGTTGTTTGCTGTTTGCCCTTGCCATACCAGACATGACTTCTCTGTGTTCGTAGCCATGGGTATCGACCACAATACATCGAGAAGCATTGTGGTTTTCGATCATGGAAATCGGCAGCAGTATCGCAGCAAGACCGGACCTCCCGTAAGGCGTTCGTTCAGCTCACGGATGGCGTCGCCGAGAGGGAGTGTACATCGTAAGGCTCTTCGTGGACGACTTCTACTCCAAGCCCTTGCCATCGCGAAGCAAGTGTACACTATCCTCCCTCAGTTTGAACTTCTGGATTTTACCAGAGGCGGTTTTGGGGTAGTCATCCTCCGGAGGGACCCAGAACACATATTTTGGTACTGCAACTCCATCAGCAACACACCACACAGCGTAGAGGGACAAGCACTCACCTAAATGACCACTTAATTTCTCCCTCACCCAACTTCGGATCTCATCCGCACTCAACGTCGAGCCCTGCCGCTTCCGGACGAAAGCCGAGACTACCTCTCCGTACCGGTCATCAGGCACTCCGACCGCACTAACTTCAAGGATATCTTCGTGTGACAGCAGACAGCTCTCGATCTCCAGCGGGTGAATGTTCTCTCCGCCTCGGATGATCAGATCTTTCAGCCTGCCTGTGATAGCCACATATCCTTCTTCGTCCATGCTGGCTTCATCACCAGTAAGCATCCACAACTTGCTTGGGTCGTGCTCATCCGGTATCATGACTTCGGCAGTCTTGTCCGGATCACCCCAGTACTTCGTCATTAGAAGATAACCGGACACTGCGAGCTCGCCCCTCTCGTTGACGTCGAGGATTTTGGTAGGATCGTCTGGATGAACTACTTTGGCTTCCACGTGTGGTTGCAGTCTACCAACAGTGTCTGTTCGTTTGTCCATCGGGTCGTCTGTTCGGGTCATGATACTGACAGGGCTGGTTTCGGTCATGCCATAGCAGATCGTGAGCTCATGTAAGTTCAGTATCCTGTGAAGCTTCCGCATGAGCTCGGAGGGCACAGAACTACCCGCTGCAATGCCAGTGCGGAGATATTGGAAGCCTTCGTACGGGACAGTGCCGTTCGCTAGCAGTTCTAGTTCTGCTAGAAACATGGTTGCAACGCCGTACAGGGCGGTAGCCTTGTATTCCTGGACGGCTTTCAGAGACGCCAGCGGGTCGAAAGCTTCCGTAGGGAACAGTATCGCAGAGCCGTGAGTTGCTGTAGCCATATATCCGAGGATGCAGCCAAAGCAATGAAACAGAGGAGGCGGACAGCACACCACATCTTCCGGCGTCAAGAGCATTCGGTCGCCTATCTGAATGCCGTTATTCAAGATCGATCGATGTGACAGGCACGCGGCCTTTGGCGACGAGGTGGTCCCGCTTGTGAATTGGATGTTGACTACGTCGTCCTTGTGTAGGCCTTGATCCGACAGAGTCTGGTCGTTGTCCTTCTGCACGGCCTCGAAGGGTACAGCCGCCTGCAATTCCCGCATATCGACCCGCCCACTCGAATTGTCCACCAGGACAATCTGCTGTAACGAAGGCACAAGCTCCGACTCGAGCCGATTACTGCTTTGTAAATTCGGAACAAAATGCGTAAGCAGCCCAACATTCGACCGCGGCGGCTTCCGCGTGAGATTCGTCTCGGCTCCAATAATCAAATGGCTGGTCTCCAAATGGTTCAGTGCAGCCACAACCTGGTTTGTGTTGAACGAAGGATTCAGCGGGTTCAAGATCGCTCCCAGCTTGAACAAAGCATATGTTGCAATCGCAAACTCCATGTTGTTGCCCAAAGAAACCGCGACTCGATCTCCCTTCTTCACCCCAATGCCCTGCAGTCCGCGCGCGAGCGCATTGCTCTTCTTATCCAACTCATCGTATGTTACTTGTTGTTGCTGGTGCCGTGTGATCACTCTTTACTTCATCAATGGATGCGTACGTCGGGTGAAGGGCATAACGTACGCTACTCGATCTCCATGCTGCGAGACGACCCCAGCAAAGTGCTGGGGTATCGTGAGCTCCGAAAGAGGTGGCTGCAAGCACCCGTCAGTCCTTCGGCCTCCACGTCAAGCAGTGGCTGCAGCTTCATGGATACCTCATTGGGGCCAATGTCATAAGACTTGGTCAAGAGACCTCGCCGCCATAACCGCTGCCCAGGTTTCGAGTATACCTCCCTCCTAGCCAGAGCCCGTAGCAGCATACTCGAAGACGACCTTCATCCGGACAGGCCGCCGTAAAATATGCAGTAGTAACATGAAGTCAAAGTGAGCCCGAGCACTGGAGGACGACCCAGCTCCAGGGCCTCGGTGTCGGGGACGTGGAGGTCTGCAGTTCGCGGTTTTGCGGGGTGGAAACCTTGTGCCTCTTCCAAGCGATTATTTCCGGGCCATGTTATTCCCATTAGGAGAAGGTGGTTGTCAAATGGGCAAGGACGACTTGGGTTTCTTTCGCAGCTGTAGGGCTGTAATTGAAGCGTTGCTCCTGTTCGACATCTGCTACAGAGGTATCATAATCCAATGGTTTCCCACAAATGAGCTTCCAAAAGCCGTGCAATGTCGTGCCGTATAGTACTCGTTGATAATCCTGAACGCCATGCTTCTCCAGGTCGTGCAATGGAGGTCACTGCTCATCCAAGATGCTGCACCTATCTCGCCTCGTGCCGGTCGTATCAAGAACAGATGGATTAGAAGTCCGCGAAACTTTGGTCGTACTTCGATTGTAGTTCCTACAGAAGAAGCCATCAGTATGATTCAAAGGCATGTTATGAAGATGGAAGAACTAACCTTCGTATAAGGATCGCGATGTACCGGCTCAGCATCGTATTCGTCGAAGTTCCGCGTGTCGTCTGCACTCTTGAGATGTGGCACAATAGGACCCTGCATCCGTCGATGGTACACCGCGTCCCAGTCAATATTCTTGAACCACGGATGCGCCTTCACCGTCGCCGAACCGCCTTTCACATTGCCTAGCCGCTTGCTGACATCCACCGTGCACAGCCCGCCGATGATGTCGCGGGCGTCTTGCGACATGGCTGAAGGATATCGCACCTTGCCTTCGACAATCTGCTCGTAGATCTTCATCGGGTTCTGGTCCCAGAATGGAGGCTGGCCAACCAGGAATTCGTAGATTAGGATGCCGAAAGCCCACCAGTCGACCGCTGTGCCGTGGCCAGTGTTGCGAATGACTTCAGGAGCGAGGTACTCAGGTGTCCCGCAGAGTGTGTATGTCTCTCCTGTTTTAGTGTCAGCGTCGAAATTAAGTACGGCCCCAAAGATGTTCTTACTGTTGTCGACCTTCTTCGCAAAGCCAAAATCGACCAGTTTCAGATGCCCATCGGCGTCAATAAGAATGTTCTCAGGTTTCAGGTCTCGGTAGGCCACACCCTGCCTGTCGTGCAAGAACTCGAGTATTAATACTATCTCCGCCGCATAAAACTGTGATGTGGCCTCGTTAAATCGTCGCGCTCGCCGTAGGTAAGAGAAGACTTCGCCACCAGGGCAGTAGTCGAGAAGCATGTATAATGTATCGCTGTCCTGGAAGCTCGCCACCATCGTCGTGATAAAAGGATGGCCTGCCACAGATGCAAGCACGTTGCGCTCGTTGCGCACATGCTCAACCTGCTTCAGCCGTATCACGTCCACCTTCCGTAATATCTTCAGCGCAAAGACCTTGTTATTGTCTTTCTCTTTCCGATTCGCGATCTTCGCCAGCCATACTCGCGCGAACGTGCCGGTGCCTAGAGTCTTGATGAGATCGAAATCTTCTCGTCGTAGGTATTTCGAGGAATGGCCGACTGGTTTCTCGTCGGGACTCTGAGCGACTTCGTTGGGTTCGAGTGTTCGCTTCTCCGCCTCCCATTCAGCCAACTTGGTCTTTTCATCTTCGCGTTGCGTGTAATTCTCCTTGTCTGCCGCGCTCTGGCTCATGCGGTGCAGGCGCGAGGAGATGTTCTGCACAATCGCGGGCGCCATGATCGCGCCTCCGTCTTTAGTGATCGCGCAGTGCGTGCGCTGATCTCGGTCCTCGAAGAATGAGAGATGATCTCGACTACGCGTCTACACCATGATTCGGGCGAAAGTCAGGAGGCGTGGACTAGAAGCGATCTCAACCACGGTAGGCTCCCTGCGTAGTCAGCCGCACGTGCTGGGACTCGTGTTTGTCGATTCCGACGCCGTGGTATAGGGAATCTGCAGGTTACGAGTTGCCAGCAGCGGCCAACATTGCTCGTGATGGTTCATACATCTGCAACAATTCAATGGGTCTCGGGAAAAGCAGGCGTGAATTGTTTAGGGGTGATGTCACCGACGAGAGCTCCTGAGCTCTGTAAACGAAGCTGGCCTGGCCTGATGGAAGCGACGTCCCGAGACCTGGTCCATTGTTCCCAGATCTTCGTCCTTTGTTACACCGGCTACTAAAATCGATCGAATCGGGCATGTGAACGTGTCCAATGAGCGGGCAGCGTGGTGATGTAGGAACAAGCCTCGGAGCGTGTCGCCCAGCTTTCTTACAGGAGTCGACATGATGGATCCTTCACGATCAATACGCTTCTACCTTGGTTGCTGCTTCTCCGCAGCTATAACGATCACACACGCCGATGAACTAGCTTCTCAGCGTTGACCGGCCTCATATCGTCTTCCGTTCGCTTTGCGTCTCCATCACCCGTGGACCCAGCACCTAGCAACACGAATCCATCTCGAAAGACGCTTTCTAGCCCACCAGGCATCAAAAGAATTGGTACAGGCCTCAACTCCGACCTCTACAAGTGCTCTACACGCCCTGCGAAGGTCGCTATCGGCATGCATGTGCGAGCTGTTCCAAGGGCCAAAGCCACAGCACCAATGGGCTTCGTCCGTTTTTCATCATCCCACGCTCTCTGCTACATTCGTTCTCACATCGTCACGGTACCTAACACAGCAACACGTATCCTGCTGTCGGAGTCTGATAGTCTGGAAGGGTACATCGTGCCAATGTGAAGTGGTGATGCGCCGTGGATGCCCAGGCTTCATGGCGGTGGCGACAGTACGCGTCTCTCCGCGGCACAACCTTATGCAAACATTGTACTGTAAGATATAGTGACGCGGCTAGGAAAATCGCAATGAGGCGGGTGGCTTCTATCATCTGATCCTCGACCGGTACCACTTAGCTCAGCGACAACGTCTGCCTTCTGCTACTCAAGGAAACGGCTCCTTTAGCCAGACGATGCCACAAGAATCATAGAAGCCGCCGGAGTACTCTCCCAGCTCGCTACCATACTACACACCTACAGCACCTCCACCAGCTTACTTCTTAAGCTATCCTCCGCCATCGAGACAGGCATTACCCACGGATTCCGAGGCACATCTGGGGCAAGCATCGAGGACTTCACGCTTACTACGCCCGGCTGCACGGCACTCGAGACGGCTCAGTTGCTGGATCTGCCTCGTCGTCTCGATCTTCCTCTTCTTCGGCATTGGATTCGCAGTCTACTACGCCATCGTCAGCAGGATTGCTAGGAATTGACCGTGAGACATCTGGCCCATCGCTCTAGACTCTCGATTGCGGCGGCGTTGGGGGATGCGGTCAGCGCGTGAGAGACTCTACCAACGTCCAGTCGTTGTCTGGCCGAGCCCGAGTCCGGGCGCGAGCTAGAAGGGACGACAGCTTGACATTTCAGCTGTTAACGTTCATTCAGCTAGTTGGAGGTCGCGCAGCTCTTTGTCTTGCTGAGTAGCGATCTTTGTGCTTGCAGCGCCCAGCAGCAGCAGACATCCAATATATCGATGGGTCCTGGCCGAGCTCCACACGCCTGCGAAGGTCATATATGCACAAGAGCTGTTGCGCAAGCCGAAGCGGCGTTACGGTTTCCCGCCTGTCAAGGGACGAAGGCGAACCGCTTCTATCCCATCTCATCGATGTTTGTCGTCTCGTTCCATGGGGGTTGAAGTGTATTGATAGCACGGCTGAGCCGATGTTGTGGTTGCAATATCTGAGCAAGCCTGTTACAACATTACAACCTAATGTACAATCCAACGCCACGTCTCTGGTGTGTCTGAAGCCGAAGAGTCTATCCCAGTTCTCCAAAAGTCGAGCATGAGCTGCGTATAATTGATGTCTCGTTCATGTTAGCAGAATTCACCACCTGGGTGTAGGTGGAACCGTCACGGCCACTCTGCAGTGTTCCGAAGCATCCCTTGACAGTTTGCGGATTGAACTAGATCGGACGAATATTAGAAAGGAGCCATGGACACAATGAATGCCTGTAGCACGTACAAAACAGGTGGGTGCCGACCCGGCGAACGACCCAGAATCCTAGAGCACGATGTCAGTACGAGAAGGAGGCTCAGCGTGGCGTAGTAGCCTACAGCAATACTATTCTGAGTTCCGCCTTCGCTCATAGCACAGCTGTATGCTTCCATATAATAGTCGTACTACAATCGCAAATCGAGGTTAGCGTGACGGTAAGATATAGGGAGCTGCTGCTCATGAGTTCCGCACCACGTTGTAGTCGTATTTGTCTTGAAGCAGATCGTACGTCGAGTCCTCCATTGCCACCTACACAGCAGGATTAGCAAGGGGTCTGAACAACTACTAAACGACACGGAGGACTTCGACATACCCAATTACATGATGTAGGCATTGCCACCTGATCTATGGCCACTGCACCATCGTTACCCGCACATCCTATTGGATCGAAGTCAGTCCTCAAACATCACAACGACTGTCAGCGCAACTCGATCTCCCACCTTGTGCGGTCTCGGCATGGCGGAACATGCGGAAGCATAGTCCCCCTTCGATATCGAGCCACTGCGCGCCATAGTACGTCCCACAAGTGTCCACATCTGGAATGCCGAGTTCGGGAACTACCTGGAAGCCACCGCCTTGGAGGGCTTGATCGACAAGCTTCTTTTTGAATAGAGGGAAGGTAGCCTGTCTCGACATTAATAACCACATTCAAATGAACTCAACCATGCTTTGGGCGGCACCTCGAGGAAGACTTACAGTGAGAGTCTCGCCGAACGTTGAACCGGTGTAGAGAAACTTGCCCGAGGCGAAGAAACCAGCGATCGGATCTTGATTGGGGTTGACCGTGAGATTGGCGCCCTCTGACCACGGCAGCTCTGTGTAATCCAAGCCCGGGGTGCCCACTGCAATTTTCCCGACTTGCGCAATCTGAGACGACAAGCATTAGTCCGCATATAGAATGAAGGTACACATGCTTGGACTGGTCACCTACCGCGTCTTGGCTGTTTGTGAACATCTCGTTGAGCGCTTTCTGGAGGTCGGCTTCACTGACTTGACCGTCTGCCGTATGGGTCGCCGAAACCGTGGTGAAAACTGAGGGAATCACCCCTATGCGTGCGCCGTTAGGACGTGCGGATACTCATAGTGGATGTTACAGGTTGTACTTGCATAGCGGAGCTCCAACCTGTCCCATCAGCTTGTTGAAATCTGCGCCGCTGTAACCTTTCACGTCCGCTTCGGCAGCTGCGATTTTCGTTTTCAGATCTGATATTTGTTGCTACTCAAAGGAAGTCAAGGTCAGCATTAATGGCGAGTGTGAGAAAGCGTCTTCTTACCGCGTCGTTGAACCCAGAAGCCTTTTCAGTTTTGCCAATGCAGCCTTATCAACAGCATTCTGGGCAGCTCCTAAAGCGGCGAGGGTAGTGTTAGCAAATATCTCTGAAGGACTACAATTGCGCATGGTAGTCTTGCGCACTACAACCGTGCAAGGTTGTCTCGCGCCATTGGGGATGATCTACTGATTCCTTGTTTTGCTTCGCTCGCGATGCCTGATGCTACACCGCCAACGCCTCCGACCCCTGTCAAACGTTAACTCGATGTCAATCGCTATTGCGACTCAGTAAGGTCCAACGTACCGGCTATCAGGAATATCGCAGCGCTAGTGAGATTGGCATACCCGGGGATGCCGCTGAACGACTTCGGGGCAGAGAAATCCGTGACCAGCCCCTTGATATCGAGCAGATCATGTAACACAATGTTGGTGAGCATTGTGTTGAATTCAACCAGGTTTTCATGAAAGGTCTGAAGCGCATTGAGGATGTAGAATGCGTAGCCGTAGCCAGCCGCTGCCATGTCCCGGCAGGGGTCTTTGGTTCCAATAGGTGACGCGCATGTGCCACCGTTTGGGTTTCCACAGTTCTCGACCCAGCCAGCGCCAGAGTCTGGAAAGGCGGCTTGTACTAGCTTACTTGGCCAGTCTGTGTCTGGGGGGTCGAATGTCGAATCGTGGAGGTAATACCCAAACCAGTAGCCAACATTCCAATCGTCCCACACCAGCAATGCAGTATCCAGATCGCTGAAGTCATGGTATGCACAGAATGTGTCAGGGTAGTTAACGCCGTTGAGAGGGGGTGTCGCCGCGGTCGCAGGCTGTCGGGCTTCAAGCTGGTGCTCCTGGTGATTCTGCTGGTCGACAGGCAAGGTCGCGGCCAGGCCTGCAAAGAGGAGGGCGAAAACAGAGAAAGAAAGCATGATGATAGGACAACCAAACAAGGCGTGCAGCAATGAGAGGTGCGTGACGAGATTTTCTACCTGCCGCGGTGAGTCGTGTTTACATTGACTCGCCGGTACCGTCCGACAGCAGAGCGGACCACAGTTTTACCACCCGCCTCGTACCCGATCCCGCATTCTGGCGTGATGGCCTGAGTAAAATGAGCATCGTAACAGAGCACCGTTTATCGACAACGCCGGAGTATAGTCTGATGCACATCCTGCATAGTGCCAGTCCGATCGGGGGCCACGGTACCACTACGTCTCATATTCGATCCCAGCCTCTGGCGTGATCGTCAGAACAAGATGAGTATCGTAACAGAACGCCATTTACGGACAACGTCGAAGTACCGTCTGAAGCCCATCATCCACAATCCCAGTCCGATCGTAGACCACGGTTCCACTACGTCTCGTACTCGATCCTGATCTCTCGAGTGATCGTCTGAACAAGATGAATGTCGTAAGAGAACACCGTTTATCGACAACACCGAAGCACAAGTCGACGTCCATCATGCAGAATCCCAGCTTGAAAGTCGTGCCACTGAAGTATAGATACCGGAAACGCCAGTGCTGGACAAATGGAAACGGGGACGGATGGTGTGATTAGGGATATCTCAGATTTCTCGTGGAAGCCAGGAGTGACAGGATTCATAGGCTCGACGTCGTTGAAGAGATTACACTCCATGTACCGTACTATTCTGGTCCAGAGTCGCGTGCCTACCTAAGGGAACAAGCTTTTCTGGGCGTAAAGTCAATGTTAGGCTTGAAGGCGTTATTCTTGGATCGTGGTCGCGTGCTCTGCATAGCCCAGGGGTGGTGGATGAGAACAACTCCACGTGCTCGACACCATTGACATAGAGACGAGGGTCCGGTCCATGACCATGTGGTTGCCCATACGGTGGGAGGCTGAGGGTTGCAAAGGACACGAGTACGCGATAAGGAACAGAACTTGCCAAAGCGTTTACAACGCATGAGTCCGCCGTGTTGACCACATGAATCCTGCATGCCATGCCATCAGGAGCTCGCTGGCTCAATCTCGAGGACGACTCCGAGTCCAAGCGCCGGTCTCTTGTCCCGTGACCATTATTGCTCTGCCATGCGTGGGAATCGTAGGAGTCCATCACACGCGTCGTGACGGGAACGACGAGAGTGACATGTCCAGTGTGAGGCGTATAGTCGCCTGTAATCCGCGACGGTATTTTCAAGGGTAAGGTGCTGGTGCTCACCATCAATACCCGCTCCGCAGCATCTCCCAAGTCGGATGATGGTGGGACTCGTGTGTGAGGTGCATCAGGCCGGACCCGTGGGAATCCTTCGTACCTTATCAGTGGAAGGAGCAAACATGATTGGCAATATCATGTGCATTGTTAGGAGGTAGTTCGACACCCACAGAATATAAGGTACATAAGGTATTTTCCACAATGGACGTCGTCCGGCCAAGCGCATAAGCCGGAGCAACCGGAGCTTCGGCAAGTTGCCCGAGTGCCAAGCTACTCAGCCTTGCCAGCGCCACATCTCGTGGTCACACACGATTCCAGCGCTGCCCTCATCTTCACACCTGACAGGATTCTCTGACGCGATATTTCATTGATGCACTGGAACACTTCGTCGGCCCCGCGAGAAACCGGTCCAAGCACTCCACCAACACCACCAACGACCACCTTACCAGAGTAAGAGCAGCTCAGCCTCCCTTCAGATTACCTTCTCCGAGCTTGTGCAACCTTCCCCACTCACGAGCGCGGCAATGACGAACAACACTGCCTACTTGTGGCGCTGCAGAGCTCATTTCTTAAGAATCCCTCACACTCCCTCCATTGGGTCTCTATCCTGCATATCTTCGCCCAAAGGAGACCACCATCACTTTCCACCTCTATCTCCTTGCTTGAAATCACTCGGCAGAGGCACATCATTCGTTCAGAGTCATGTCGTACTTCCCTGGAGCTCCCGGCGCACCTCCGCCCTCGCGTACGTATCTTGGGGATATTCGCACGTCATATATGTGGCGCAAGCGCGAAGGCAACGAACTGACCTTATATCAGACTCGCCGTATCCACAAGGCGCACCTCAGCAACCCCCTTACGGACAACAAGGCTACAACCAAGCACCTCAGCAACCATACGGACAACCGGGATACAATCAACCACCAATGAATCAGAACTACTACGGCCAAGGGCCTCCTCCTCAGCAAGGCTACGGACAGCCGCCGCCACAGCAATGGCAACAGGGGCCGCCTCAGCAAGGCTACGGGGCACCACCTGGGCCTCCACCTGGGCAGTATCCTCCTCAGCAAGGATATCCTCCTCAAGGACACTCACCTTATCCTCCTCAACAGGGCGGGTACGGCGCGCCACAAGGTACGTTTGTCATCATTCTTGAGAACATATCTACTGCCGATTGCTCCTTTCAGAAGCGTTGCTATCGCTCTGCACAATCGAGATACCTGCTAACTCGACTACAGGTCCTCCTCCAGGCCAGTATGGTGCACCTCCTCAGCAACCTTACGGGGCTCCTCTGAACCAAGGCTATGGAGCTCCTGCGCAGGGTCCTCCCGCACAGCCCTCACCGGGTTACATCCCTGGCCAGCAGGCGAACATGGACATGTCACGTGCCGCCGATGATCTTCGAAATGCTATGAAGGGCTTCGGCACCAACGAGCAGGCTTTGATCAAGGTCATGGCAGGTCTGGATCCTCTACAGGTGAACAGTGTCAAGGCTGCGTATCAGCAGCGACATCACCGAGATCTATTGAAGGACGTGCACGGCGAAACCTCGGGTTACTTCAGGGACGGTCTCGAAGCTATGATCAGAGGCCCACTGGATCAAGATTGCCATGTCCTAAACGAGTCCATCAAGGGTGTTGGCACTAAGGAGAGCGCGATGAACGACGCCCTGCTCGGCCGATCTAACGCAGACATGCATGCGATCAAGCAGCGCTATCAACAACTCTACCGGAAAAGCCTCGAGTCAGATGTCAAAGGGGATCTGTCCATGAAGACTGAGCGTCTCTTCGATATGGTGATGTCTGGTCGCCGCTCCGAAGAAAGCACGCCGGTCATTCCTCAACAGATCGACGCCGACGTGCAGGAGCTCTATCGCTCGACGGAAGGCAAGGCTGGTGCCGATCAGATTGCAGTATGCACAGTCCTCGCCCACCGGTCCAACGGTCAGCTCCGCGCTATCGCTCTCGCCTACAAGCAAAAGTACCATCGCGACTTCAATGACGTCATCCGCAAGGAGTTCTCTGGACACATGGAGCAAGCGCTTATGTACATGCTGGGCAAAGCTGCCGACCCAGCCAAGCATGACGCCGATCTGCTCGAGGACAGCATGAAGGGTGCCGGGACGAAAGACCAGGCTCTCGTGCGCAGGATTGTGATGGTGCACTGGAGTCATGACAGGCTGCAGCAATGCAAGGCGGCGTATAAGCACTTCCACAAGCGCGACCTGAGAACGAGAATCCAGGGCGAGACGAGCGGTGATTATGAAAAGCTCATGGTGGCATGTATCGGCTGAGCACTAGTGATATGGGGTGCTGACTGACTTTTGGCGTGATTCTTGTAGATATTCGATTGAAGCGTTCTCGAGTAAGGATACCCGCGAGGGAGAGGCTGGGATGACGGATTATGCTTTCCTTCTTAGTCGAAGGTTGCAGCTTGAAACTACGATACCTATGAAGCTCTTGCGAATGCGATATTGACACAGTTATCCTTCGTCCTTTTCGCAGCTTCATTCGGAAGTAATCCGGGTTCCAGAGTCTCGCCTACCATCGTCAAGCATAGCCTTATATATCTTGGTCAGGTCTCAATGGCAACAGCTTTGATAGAAACGGTGTGTTCAAGATCGACTCAGGATGCTGACTCGGTGTCCCGGTATCTGTATTTGCTCATACATTGACAATCCCACTAGACGGCTTGTAGCCTAGCCTACTTTCGAGTGCACTGTCGTAACAGTGCCAGCTGCTTGATCCTCGTCGCCTGTGGAGAAACCTTCAATCTCAATGACCGGCCCATGGTATTGTCTATGGGCTCGAAGAAACCAGTCTGCAGTCAAGACCAAGGTGACTGCAAGAAAGATCGGCCCGGACCAGTTCATATTAGCTGCTGTGACTGGTATTGTCGTAGGGAATGGCAGGATTATCACAAAGAAGCCACACCAGCATATGGCGAAGATGTTGACAAAGATCCCCCACCTCCCCATCCGCCACGGTCCATACTCGACGTCCTTGTGGGTCAGTTTGTACCACGTGAAGGAGGCGATCGGCAGAATGTAGGAGGCAAATGCCGCGATGGTGCACAAAGAGACGACAGCATCGAGCGCAACTTCGCTGCCAAGGACGATGCAAGAAAGTAATGTCGCGAAGGTGACGGAGACGTATATCGCGTTTAGAGGCGCTTTGAATCTCGGGTTGACCTTCAGATCGCTAGCAATGAGCACTGTCGGTATTATTTCGAGAACAAGACCGACCTGACGCATGAACTTGGAGCCCGGGAAACCATTCTCCCGCGAGAAAGACCATGCCAGACGGCTTGATGCAGCACCAAGGCAGAAGGAACATGGAATCATGATGAGAATCATCATTACATCCAGAACGGTCGCTCCAGCTACTGATCCAGTAGCTTGGTAGAATATTTCGATGATGGGATAACCCGTCCGGCTGTTGAGTACCGCATGAAGGTCTGTGATGCAATACACGCATACAACCACCATTACGAAAGCCATGGTTCCGTTGATGATCAGAGTCCAGATGAATGCTTTCGGAATGTTTCGATTTGCGTGGCGAACCTCTTCAGCCATGTGGACACAGCCATCGGCACCCGAGATGGAAAAGGCAGGGAGTAATAGACCAATGCAAAAGCTGATGCCGTCGTTGTTCCAGCCTCCGTTGTTCTGGAAATTAGTCCAGACGAATATGCTGCTCGCTTTCTTGCTCATGACCAGCAGCACAGTGACGATGATGAAAAAGAACAGTATATGGCATACCATCGAGGATGTTTGAAGCTTCGGCAGGATTCGTTTCCCGAAGGTATGTACCACAATGTTGAGCGCCGTGAAGAAGATCATCAACAAGAATGTGTGGTACGGTTTGGGAACGTAGGAGACGTTGTTGAGGACGATCAAAGCTTCGATTTGTCCGGAGATGAACAATGTTGTGCTGACGAAGCCGACCTGCCAGGCAATGGAAGTGAATCAGCCTGTCGCGGTTAGTCACAGTGGTGACCCTCGCTCAGACTTGGACGAACCTTGGAGATAACTCAAGAAGACTCGCATTCGCGGTGGTGCGAAGTGATAAGTCCAGTAGTACTGGCCTCCGGCTCCGGGATAACTGCGTGCGTTCAGTGCCCTCTCGTGGTTCGGTCGGGATAGGAAGCACGTACATGGAAGCCATCTCGGCAAGAGAGGCATTGATGGCTAGAATGCCGAAGAAAGTTGAGAGAAAGCCGTAGACAATGGCGACTGGACCGCCGTTGAGGAAGGCCGATCCGATGAGGCTTCTAAATCACTTAGCGGTGGATGGTACTGTCTGAAGGAAGAAGTACAATACCTACGGCGTTGCGAACTCCCAAGAGCACAGGTTTGTTAAGGCGAAGCCCAGGATAGACCAGAACCCCCATTTTCGCTGGTGGATGTCAGGTGTGCTCATGTAGCTGGTAAGCAAGACAGATCGTCGTACCTCTAGCACATCCTTCCTGCCCAATGCCGCCGAAACGATCGCATCGTCGGCCTCTGATTCTTTCTCCACATCCTCTAAGTCTCGGGAGGACATGGCGAGCTTTAAAGAGGTGGGAAGGGTGGACAACGAGAGGAGGAAAGATCGGTATAGACTATACGACCTGTACGTTTGAGGATAATGTGGAAGTGACGAAGCTTGAAAGAGAGTGGAACGCAGCCTACGACCGTTCCACACGTTTTGTATCAACGACGCTTTGCACGTGCGAATCTCGGGATTCTCGGTCAAATCTGTTGTTTCTCTCGGAATATCATAAGCGGCAGACGCTTTATCGACTCTGGATGGTGATGGATCATCAAGCATAATGGCAGGCAGAGGGTAGTGCTGATGTGTTGCATCGAAGTGGAGAGATGGTGCCCGTTATCTCTTCACTGACGTGCGCGTTGTGAGGGGCTTGAGAATGACATGCAATCGATACTCCGAAACGACGCCGGATAATAGCACGATAGAACTACCTTTAACACTGGATCCCCAGCGTGCTAAGCGCGAGACTGAAAGCTTAGGTGTCGTTAAAGTGTGCACATAGCGCCTTGGCAGAATGTGACCCTCCCTGTACCTAGTCCGGATACGACAGCCATTGCGGGCAAAGCAGTGGGCCGAACAAACTGCTCTCACAGCGGATGCCTGCTGTCCACAAAACTGTGGGTACTGTTCTGACTCGACTTTATCAGTGCAGGAATGCCCGACAAGTATCCGAGGGCGGACCTGCCGACCCGTATCTAAGGTACTGTGTCGGCCGACGCGAACAGGAACGCAGGAGCAAAACTTACCAAGGGTCCAAGTCATATGTGTCTTGCAGTGCATGTAATGACCAGAGACCCCTGCTTGAACTTCCATGGATAAGATGACGGCGCCGGAATACGACTCCATGACCTCAAAGCCGAAGGTCGAATTCAGAGACCACAATCCAATTTGCCTCAAAGATGGAACTGTTCTCTCTGCAACGACGTGGATGCCTGCCGATGCCACAGTGAGCGCTGTCCCTGCCATTCTGGAGTATCTTCCTTATCGAAAGAAAGATCAAACTGCAGAGCGAGACGCTCTCAATCATCCTTACGTCGCAGGACATGGCTATGCCTGTGTACGGGTGGACATGCGCGGCTGCGGTGACTCAGATGGCCTGTTGCTAGGAGAGTATCTGCAACAGGAGCAAGACGACGCACTGGAAGTCTTGCAATGGATCGCGTCCCAGCCGTGGTGTACAGGCTGAATTGGTATGATTGGCATATCTTGGGGAGGCTTCAACGGTCTACAGGTCGCCGCTCTGCGGCCGCCAGAGCTCAAGGCCGTCATCTCAATATGCTCGACGGACGATCGGTACGGAGGCGACATCCACTACATGGGCGGATGTCTGCTCGTCGATAACTTCACTTGGGGCGCCTCGATGTTTGCCATTGCACCAACCCCACCAGATCCAGCTGTGGTCTCGGAACGGTGGCGTGATATGTGGCTAGCTCGACTTGAGTCTGGTGGCACATACATTGCCGATTGGCATCAAAGACAGAGGCGCGATAAGTTTTGGCGGCATGCTTCGATTTGCGAAGATTACAGCGCCATTCAAACACCCGTTTATCTGGTCGGCGGCTGGACGGATCCATATCACACATCACTGTTTCGCATGATGGCAAACTTGGAGTGTCCGAAGAAGGCTCTTGTTGGTCCTTGGGGCCATCTGTACCCCAACTTCGCTCAACCAAGACCACAGATTGGCTTCCTGCAGGAGTCGATCCGTTGGTGGGACAAGTGGTTGAAAGGCAAAGAAACTGGCATAATGGATGAGGCATCCCTCAGATGCTACATGCAGGAGACAGTGTCGCCACAGCGACATCATAACTATCGCCCTGGGCGTTGGGTAGCAGACGCGAGCTGGCCAAGCCCAAACGTTGAATACCAAATCAGGGGACTTGCACCCGGCAGATTGGTGAAGGGGGCATCCTCGAGCGAGGAGTTGCTGTCTGTATGTTCGCCTCAGACTGTGGGGTTTGCAGCTGGAAAATGGTTGGTCTTCGGTCCGTATCCGGAGGGACCAGATGATCAACGGATTGATGCCATGGGCTCTTTGGTTTTCGACACTGCTGCGCATGATCAACCGTTAGAGCTCCTGGGTGCTCCGGTTCTCCGATTGAGGGTCGCAAGCGATAAAGCGAACGCTCTCTTAGCTGCCACGTTATCGGAAATCCTGCCAAACGGATCTACGACTAGATTATCATATGGTCTGCTGAACCTCACGCATCGAGAGAGTGACGACAGCCCGGTACATCTTCAGCCCGGGAAGTCCTACGATGTCACGCTGAAAATGAATGAATGTGGGCAGCGGATATCAAAAGGAAATCGACTTCGGATCGCTCTGTCCACATCGTACTTTCCAATCGTGTGGCCATCGCCGGAAGCAGCTACTCTGACGTTTGATTGCTCGAGATGTACTGTAGAGTTGCCAACGAGATCTTCCTCCCCTCACGACGCGGACTTGAGGCCTTTTGAACCAGCGGAGAATGCAACACCCCTTCCCATCAAGGTATTGCGTGTGGCCAGACAGTCCAACGTCTTGCAGACTGATCTTAACACCGGTGTCGTCACTGTGTGTTACGACAGCGACGGAGGTTCATACTTGAATCTGAACACCAATTGGTGTTACGGCACCCACGAGACGGTCACCTGTTCCATCCATCCCGACGAACCCTTGTCCGCACGTGTTGAGCAGCGTTTTCGCAAAGAGTACGGCCTTGGTGTCCCTAATCTGTCAATTGCTGGGTGGCTCACGATGCGTGCTACCCCGACGCATTTCCACATTGCTGCTCGGATCGATGCATGGGAAGATCAATCGGAACTGTTCGGGCGCGATTACAGCTGGAGTTTCCTACGCGATCATGTTTAAGCCGTATGCTGCAGTCGGGACCCGTGCCATTGGTCCCAGTGTTGGATCTGCTGGAGTGGTGGAACTAAAGGACGGAAAGTTGGAGGGGCCCCTATCTTACTACCTTCTTAGAATCCCTATACAAGCCTTCTGCCACTGGACAGGTGTGCGAAATATCATGTCAACTGTGCAATGTGGTGCTGCGGCTCGAGCTGGACGCAGAAGTTGCCGGCTGAATTCGCCTGGTGCAACAGCAGTGGGCACATTCAGTGCGGCATTGCTCCGCCGTGAAAATGGTTGCTTTCTAAGCCCTGAACCAGCTGTTAGGAAGCGTTTTCCGATGTCCGGTTTGACCTTATTATGCAAGCATCACATATGTATCCGCATGAATCTTCACCACAAAGTGCGGCGCAATTGCGGCAATGCCCAATCGCATACAAGCCGGCGCCATCATCGCTCTTGCATCGGCAATCATCGCACTTGTTCTCGCCGGCTGGTTGATTACGCCATTCGACGATAATCCAGCTCCACTCTCGGACATGCAGAAAAGTCTAGGTGTGGGCCCTCGCGTCTCCCAATTGGCAAGGCAGCTGGCGGGGGTCGCAGGTCTTCAAAACCCGTTGACCTCCTCGACCTCAACTGCTCAACCCAGCTTTTCCCACCGCAACAACTTCAATACCACCAGCTCCTTCAAGGAAGCGGTCCAGCACCGCCGAAGCATCTACCAGCTCACCAAGAAGAGCCCGATTGCCGACGACCGCATCAAGGAGATCCTCACGACAGCTATTGAGGTAAAGCTTTGATGGGCATGTCTTTACTTCATTCAAGACATTGACTAACCTTTCATTCCGTAGGATGTCCCATCCTCTTTCAACTCCCAGTCCGCCCGCCTCGTGGTCCTGTTGAAGGAAGAGCACACCAAGTTCTGGGACATCGTGACCGAGATCCTCAAGGCACTTGTTCCCGAGGACAAGTGGAAGCACACTGGTGACCGTTTGGATGGCTTCAAAAATGCCTACGGCACCGTACGTACTTTCGGTTCTCTTTCCCATCATATGATTGCTAATGTTGCGTACAGGTCCTCTTTTACGAAGACCCCGACCCAATCCACGATTTACAGAAGAAGTTCCCCGAATATGGTAGGTCTACCGGGTGTATCCCGTGCGATTCATGAGAGACAATATACTGATTATCCAAAAGCCGATAAGTTCCCTCAATGGAGCGAGCACACCTCCGCCATGCACCAGTACATGCTCTGGACCGCCTTTGAATCCGAAGGACTCGGGTGCAACCTACAGCATTACAACCCTCTGCCCGACGAGAGGGCGGCGGCGGAGTGGAAGATCCCGTTGGAGTGGAGCTTGAAGGCCCAGCTCGTGTTTGGAGAGCCGCAAGAAGGAGCTAGAGAGGGCCTGGCGGAGAAGAGCAGGAAGCCGGTTGAGGACAGGCTGAAGATTTATGGGATGTAAGGGGCTCGACGGAAGATGAACATGACGAGGGGCGAGGCATGGCGTTGAGAAGTACTTGGGTAGACGATAGAATAGCTTTGGCATGGCTGGAAACAGTGCAGTCTAAGTGAGCACGATGGTAGATCAATAGATGGTTGATTAGATCGATAAATAAGCCCAAAGTTGCGCCTACGCTAATTGCAAAGGCGATGTTTAGATCTAGTCTATCACAACATTCCAATGTTTTCAAGCCAGTGACCCCGGCCTAGTTCTTGCCCTCGCGACTCCAGGCTCCGGTGTCAGTGCCAAACCCTCCGGCACATGCTCATCCTCGTAGTCGCTCCCGTCCAAGTGCTCCACCGCATCAGGTCCATACATCTCTCCCTCCGCCTCAGCTTCATCGTCAGCATCGAACATCGAAGCGCCATTGGCCTGCATCCTCCGTACATCGAACCCAGCGCCGATCCGGACTCGACTTCTTGCGCTGGCAGCATAGGTCGAAGCACTCTCCCCAACCCTCATCGCCTCAGCACGGCTCGTGGCGGCAAGCTCATCTTCGGAGTACTGCGGGGGTTGCGAATCGTTGAATGGCGAAGGCGCATTCGGTCTCCATCCCAGAGCACCAGCCTTCGTCTGCGCAGGCTGTGCATACGACTCCAGCGCCTCCAGCACGTGCGGAAAGACGAGCTGATCCACAACTGAGGCCCAAAGGAGATCGAGATGTTCGTACTTCTTGACTTCTTTCGCAATAGTATGGCGAGGTAGTTCGGCTAGCATCAGTTTGATATCCACCAGCGAGTCGCTTCCACCGTAGATCAGCACGATGGGTGTGCGGATGTTGCGGGTCGGGAATTTGGCGACTTTGTAGTATTTGCTCGCAGAGCTCAGAGACAAAGGAGTACTAACCTCGTCGTCGAACATTTGGAAGGTACCGTTGGCGATGATCTGGAACCAGTGGACAACGCTTTTCGTGCTGGTGAAGGAATATAAATGTGGATAGGCGGCGAGTTTCTGGTGAGGGGTGATGTTGCGCATCTTCCAGTTGAAGAGGAAGGCGAGAGACTTGTCTATGAACCAGGCGAAGATGGCTGGGTAGAGGACAGCGCTCCACATTGTTGCGCTGCCAAGAATTGCTCGCCGGCCAAAGAGGAGGAAGAGGATCTCGGGATTCGTCTTGACGAGGGAAGAGACAACGCCAGAAGCTAAGCCGGGTGGTGCCATGGCAGGGGCGAGGGCGATGAAGAGGTCGACTTTGCTGTTCAATGTTGGGTGAATGGATAGGGTGGCGAAGGCTTGGGCAGTGCCCTGAGAGAAGCCAATGTAGCTCAGACTTGGCTGGCCGGTGGTAGACAGAACGTAGTCTATGGAGTCCGGAATATCATGAAAGGCGAACTGGTCCATGGAGAAGTTCCAGAACTCATTTTGAGAGGGCGAGTGGTGGGTACATTTCTTGCTGTACTTGTTTCCGCGGTTGTTTCCAAGCCAGACATCGTAGCCTTGCTCGACAAGCAGAAAAGGAAGGCAGCGTTCGCGCTCGGTGATGCAGACCCAGACTTCGCTGTTCATCATGAGACCGTGGTGGAGGTAGACGACCTTCTTCTGCACCGAGTTCTCGCCGGCATTGATCCTCATGTCCTCCTCTCCTCTGCGCCAGGCGAGGCGATGAAGGCCGAGGAGGTAGCCATCCTTTGTCTGGACGACGTGTTCTTCGGCACTGTAGCCGTATAGTTCGATAAGCTCGGCAAAGTCGCTGGCTTGTGCTATCGGGGAGGAGACGCTCTTTTTCTTTTGCCTGGCCCGTCTCGAGTATGGCGAAGACAAAGAGTTGAAGGCATTGCGGCTGACTCGGTACAGGAAGCGGATGATGAAGGTCGGCAGGAGGAGGGTGACGGTGCGGGCGAAGGTTTCGAGGATCAGGAGCACAAACGAGAGGAGGAGGGCGAGGTACTCGTAGGGGTGCAGTCGGCCGAGGAAGGGGATCTGGAGAGCCATTGCGGGTCGTGGAGGGGGTTATCGGTGGGATTGGCAGGAGAGTCGTACCATTGAACAGTACTGCATCGTATGCGCCCGTTCGAAGAGCGGTGTGAGGTCTGCAATAGACGAGACGGCATCGGCGGTGAACCTTCGTCATTGTCATGTGAAAGCACCGAGCAAGCTAGTCCGTTTTGGGAATGAGATATAAGCTCCGCTCATCAACGACATCAGACAATGCACCACATGTGTGACAACGACTTCAAATTGATCGGACGACCTACTCCTTACACCGCTCGGTATATCTGACTTCCCGTCAACAACATATACCGGACTGCGCATCGACCATCGTAGCCGGCGCAACCATGCCTTCGTCTTGCACTGACATACGTAAGGACTCTTTATACCACAACCCTTCGCGATGTAGCAGTGCTGATGATTGACCAGGCGCCGCCCTCGCTCTCTGCCTCCAAAACTCCGACTGCGTCCTCGTCCACCGCAACACACCCGCCGACTGCCTGCGCCCGCCACTCGCCGACACCCTCCCTACAACATGCCAGCAACTGAAACACGGCTACGGCCAGTGCAAACGTGGCCAGATCGACATGCGGAAGCGTTTCCGTGGAAACAAGCCTATCTCTACGAGTTTGGAATTGGAAGGAGAGAGTGCAGACCTGGGCGAAAGGGAGGTGCCGATGTTATACGCAGGCAAAGGTGGCTTCGAGGGTGTGGGACCGAGGAAGACGGATGGTAGGGAGAAGACTGACGACGAGATGGAGAAGGCGGGCTTCGAGAGGTTCGTGCGGAATGATGGGGGCGTGGACTGGAAGAAGAAGTGATGGAGGAATGAGCGATGGAGAGTGGTGAATGATATAAAGGAGCTGAGTGAGCGACTTAAGCGACTTCGAGTCCGACTGGGTTCTGTCGCACACTGCCGAAGAGATAAATCGGGTCTATTCGTCAACGCATAATCGATGTGCCGCCACGGATAGCCAAGAGGCATCTCGCCGCCACTGACTATGGGTGGCGGCTCACATTACACGCAGATGTGGCTGGACCGAAGGTCTCGCCGCACAGGAGGACTCAATGCTCACGATACGAGATCATGAGACTACCATCGTCCGTGATCGAGACACTTGGCCGATCCTGTCGCCTCCCGTTGATGGAGGTCCTGCCTTGGACGTACTTGGAAGTACAGGGTGGCAATATATCTCAAATCACGACTCAAAACAAGCTCCCATGCCATCTATTGCAATGACTATCAGCAAGAGAACGCATACGACCCGTTAATGTCTGCGTGGATCATCTCTCGCGCCGCTCAATGCCTTTCCGGTGGCATCACTTACCTGGTGTCGCGCTTCGAAGTGACGAAAACGTTGGAGAAGCTTGCGAACTCACAGTCAAGGCGCCATGCGATTGTATCAGTGGTTTGATACACTGCTATCTAGACACCCCATCACCTCATACATTGTTAGCATCCACGGCCGTTGCCTGCGGAGCTTGGTCCGCCGTCCATCCGTCCTACCCCTTGGCCCTATCCCAGGCCGGTCATCTCCTCGTCCTCACCAGACCTCTGTTAACAAATGTGTCGCCGGCGGTAAAAGGGCCCTGCCCAACACCAGCCGGCTGTACATGACTCTGAAGTATATGAGCCGCGAGCACAGGACGGCTAGCGGGTTGAACACACTGCGCCTGCCCTGTATCTTCTTCTCACGCTGCTACTAACCTTGGAATGTTAGCCTGAGGGACTCTCTCCAGAGCGCCTAATGCCAGCTCGGAACCGTGGAGCCAACCATCCATGCGGAGAAACTCTGCGCGCTCCGCGTGGTAGAGCTCAAGCTGCGCCCGCTGCTGCGCATCCATCATCGTCATAGGAGGCCGCGCCATCCCAGGATACCGCCCTGTATGCAGACCAAAGGGGCACATGCCACCATTGTGAGTCTGCGCCGGGTCGCCGCAATGCATGCACGTGACAGTGCACCTGTTCTCCGAGTTGATATGCCCGTCCACGTGACATGTAGCGCACCATTTCTGCTCCGCCTCCGTATCTTCTGCAAGATCCTGCTGGTTGCTAGAGCGGTCCAGACCAGCTCTGCGAGGACCTGTAGGCGCACCAAAAGGCTCTGACGGAACGTGTCCAGTCGGCACCATGGCGTGAGCAGTGTCTCGCGGCCCACCTCGTCTCTTCTGCCCACCATGTCTCCTTCCACCGTGACGGGCGCCACGGGGACCTTGGAGACCCCTAGGTCCCAGCGGCGCCACAAGCCCACTCGGTCCTACCACTCGCTCTCTCGCAGACACTTCTGTTCTGTCTGGGCTATTCATCGTGGATGAATATTGTGTCGAGAAGTGACGGTGTTGTCACTGAGAATTCGCGAATATCGAGCTTGGCGCAACAGCGAAACGGCGCGAAGGCGGGCTGTGCCGTGCAACCGAAAAAGGAAGCAGCAGGACAACCCTTTGCAACATTCGCGAAAGCAGCACATATCTTACTCTCACTAGTCCGATCACCGTTATCAAACCTCGAGGGCTCTCACGTACAACGGCAGCTGTAACGCCTACCTGATGCTCCCGGATTTGAGCTCGAGATCCCCTTCCACGCAACAAAGCAAGGCCACATCAGCCCCACGTCCGAACTCATCCCGTACACCTATCTTATCGCCCCCAACCAACTTGATGATAGTGAAGCTGTTCCGAGAAGACCGGCCCGGGAAACATGAGGGAGGTGGCTTTGGGTGGATTGCTCTGGTCACACCAAGACGCCGTTTTGTATCGAATTCGCGCAGGGTCTACGTCCGGTCAGTACTCTAGCCCATACGAAGTAGATCCTCTGCACGACTCACCCCGTTGCCACGAACTCCGCTGGCCTCAACGACACAGCTTCTCGGTCCACCAAACCACGATGCCCGCAACCGCGTTCCGACACGAGCAGACGCAGGCCATCAGCACAGCCTCTAACCAGCGCTTACCACGATCTCATGCAGGCTGGCACTCCAGAAAACAATTGATACTTGCTATGGGTTGAGTCTCCGTGAAAAGCCTCGAGATGCCCAAACACGTTGCGTGAAGAGGCCATCCTGGCATGCACACCACTCCCAGGAGCATGTATAGTGGTGTATGGACTATGTAGGCGCGTGGTCGAGGTTGTCTACCGCTACTTCTTGTCCCGCGAAGGCGCGTTCTCGCTGGGCCAACCTCGGCAGAAGGAACCAGCCGCCCTTTTTGACACTCGACCTATCATCTCTCTCATAATTATACAAAACCAACACAAGGCTAACCGTATAAGCTCGACGCGCCAGCAGTGTCGGACAACGATCTCCCAGTATCCTACTGCCATGCACATGGCAATGGCATCGGGAGGTGTGCAAACTTCATATTCACTCAGCTGCTGATTTCACATGCATATCTCGAGCATAGTTTCTGAATGTCACCTATTGTGTTGGAAAAGGATATCACAACGGCAGCTAGATGGTACTGCGCTTGCCATTACTGTCGGAATGATATTGTCGTTGCAACACCCGACGTATCTAGTGCACCCGGCCGTGGACAAGCAATCTCTAACGCACTATCGCTTCCGACTGTCTTCGGACCCCACACCTCCTTGCACTTGAACATTGATACAAACGCCCTCTCGAGGCCTACCTACTCTCGACGAGCTTCACGCCATTGCACGCGTACGGCCAGAGTCCGATGACTGTAGTGGCGGCATACTTGTTGTCTCGTGGGCGAACGTATTCTCCGTCTCAACGGCCCGGTGCTTCGACAACTACCACCGCCCCAACCATGTGAGCCGGACCGATCCCCAAGCCTTCGCATTTGGGCTGCGCGGTCTACAGCAAACCATGGCCGGCCGCGATCATGGAGCAGATCACTCTTGTCGCCATTCTCTCAGTCCCACTCGTCTTTCTGCGACCTCCAACCATGCAGCGACCACGCATCGAGCTCACGCCTTTCCGAGTTGATGCTCACAGCTTTCTGGAAATACGCGGCTGGCAGCTCCTTTGGGTATCTCGGACCATATCTTCCATGATAGATTGAGCCTGGCGCTGATAATTCTCCTGGCGTACGCCTCCCATTCAACTCGACGATTGTTGTCCATGGCTTTCCATCAAGCCCATCTAATTCGGCCTTGCTGGGAGCATAGTAACTCCGACATTCTGGGTGCTCTAACAGTTGATCACCCACGCGCTTGCATTGCCTCCGACGAATGCAGCGCCAGAAGACAGCAATCACGATGATGAGCAACAAGGCAGCCAGAACACTGATCAGGGCCTTCGTGGTCATATTGAGGCCACCTTCGGAAGAGTGTGTTTGCGTTCGAGGTATAGCCGTCACGGTGGGCGGCGAGGTGGCTGTGGGCCGTGTTGTCCTTGTCGAAGTGGCGTCGGCTTGCTGAGTGGTCTCTCCGGCTGCAGTAGGAGACTGTCGTTGGCCATTCGACTCGGCCGCAGCACCTTCCAACGATCCTCTCTGGCACTGGCCTTTGTTGCATGTGTAGCTCATGGGACAGCACTCATCTCCACAGCTAGCCAATGTAACAGGACGGGACGAATGGACCTGGCTCTCTGGTGTTGTTGTAGTGTTCCACAGTTGGATGTCGCAGCTGATAGTCGCAATCGAGCCACAATCTTGTCCGAAGGGACAACACAACGTTGCCGAGTAATCAGACGTCAAAGGCAAGCAGAACATCCCTCTTGGACAGACCAGACTGGCTGCAAATTGACCTCCGCATGTGTCGAACGGCGAGCTGTTCCAGGTAGGCGGTGCCATCGTTGACTTGGACGTGAACAAAAGTCGAGATTGAAAGTCGATGGCACTGCCACCATGATGGTATTTCAATAATGCTCTCACAGTCCTCATGCATCTCTGATACACGCTCGAGCGCCTCGTGGAACCAAGCGCTTCGTACTGCGAGGTAGAGGATGGGCGCCTACGCATATATTAATCACGTGCCTCGCGCTTTTGCCGCTGCCTCACTCATCTCGTTTTCGAGAAAGCAGACACACAATGTCCTCGCGCCAATGCTCGCTGTCTTCTTTGTTGGCATACCATCCTTGCTCGATCAAGCCTTGCTCCACCTTCTTCCATCGGTCAATTTTCTCTGGCGGCTTCAGGTCGAGATCGGCCAATCTTGCTTCAACGACATCGCCCGTTAGCCTGAGGAACAGCGTGCAATCCCGAATCGTCATCGCTTTGCACAGGTCAAGGACATCAGACTGCTGAAATGTGTCAAGCACGCCTCGGGAATCGAGCTTCTGCTGGTTCTCGCGGAGCGTTCGAAGGAGAGGCTGCGCATCGCCGACCAAGTAATCTTGCAGGCGGACGTTGTCGGTCACACGCTGAGCAGCTCGTCTTCGATCGGACTCGTCCGAGCTGACAAGATTGAGCGGACAGCTTTCTTGCGCATCCGTGGCAGTCCGTACCTTCTTGGACGCTCTCTGAGCTCGCAGGGCACAGGTACGGCATCGCTTTGCGTTGGCTGGCGCATTTGGTGACTGTGCGAGCCACTTCGGTTTGACTTGTAGCAGCATATCGCCGGGCGCCGGCGTCATGTCCGTGACCAGCACGCCATGTCCCTCCCCATCTGGCAAGAAGTCTTGCAAACGATGGGATGGCCGGTCAATCTCCTTGAGGGCAGCGTTGATCGCGGCCGGCAGTTCGCTATGTAGCTCGAGGGGAGTATGCCGGATGAGACTCTCTTCTGGAAAGAGCGGCATGAAGTATTCACGGTAGGCCGAGAGCTGTTCTGTAGTGCTCTGTACGTGCGGGAGGTCTTTCCTCAGCCGTAGCAGTCGACCTTGCAGGTGCATAGGTAGTGCATCGCCTTCACCACTGGGCAGGATCCGGAAGACGAAGTTGGCTCCACCTTCGTTGAGGTATTGGAGCACTACTGCGGCGTGTGTTTCATCTAGTGAGCGCGGCTGGGAGGCATGCAGGCGAGGCGTCTCTTGAGACGTGAAGTAGACCGGAGCAAACATGATGCTTGGCTCTCGCGCTTGGCCTGTTGCTGATCTGTTTCGCCGCGTGCAGTAGTAGTCGAGTAGAGCCGCCGGCGGTCAGATTTGCATCGCTACCTTAGTGGGGTGGCAGCGCGGGGTGGTTTCCTTCCAACGCCACCTCATGAACAGTCTTTCGAATTGCAGAGATGGCAGAGCCGTCGAGTCCTCGGTGACAGTCGAATCGGGCCACAGAATGGCCGTGTTCCACAGCGAAAAATGGAAGGTAACTCGTGCATATTCCCTAACGCTCCCCACGCCTCCGCAATTCCACACCTCACTCACCTCATCAATGGACTCATCACCACAACTTCGATACCTGCTTCAAAAGATGGCCGATTCCGACCCTACTAGCCTCCCCACCCCATCGTCATGTATAGCAGGTTCGTCAATAGCCACTGGCTATTTTTCAGCACACTAACAACGCCGAAGACTTCTGCATCATCCCCCTGGGCACACCCACAGCCTCCGTCTCCAAGGAAGTGGCCCATGTCCAACGGCTTCTTAAGCAGAGCGGCATCACATATACCATGCACTCCGCTGGCACCACGTTAGGTAGGTTGCTTCTCATCCACGCATTTGCCACCCACTCACCTCTCGTCTGCAGAGGGCTCGTGGGAGGGCTGTATGCGCGTTATAGGCCAATGCCACAGCATGCTGCACGCGAACGGCGTCGTGAGGATCCAGAGCGACATCCGTGTTGGTAGTCGAACGGACAAGCGGCAGACGGCCGAAGACAAGGTCAAGGCTGTCGAGAGGCTGCTGGCAGAAGACAAGGGAAGTGGTGAGACGACAGGGGACCGCATAGAGGACGAGAAAGACGTCAAGGGAGATCTGTTAGGTGGAGTGTGATTGGCATATCTAAAACTACATTAATACCGAAGCAGAACTTCGTGGTCAATGTCGCTCATGCGTAAGTCGTAACAGATCATGAGCGCCATAACGTTCAAAAGGGGTATTCGCTTGCTCGCCATGGCCATCCGCATCCAATGCGTGCAGGTCCTAATATCACTGGTCATCCCGCATACGCCGGCGGAGCCTCGTCATCGTGATGCCGCCCGGTTTTGCTCGGCTGAAGACGCGGAGTGTGAGCATCCTGCTGCTTCTCCCTCTCCTCAGAAACTCTCCGCGCAATCTCAGTCGCCATCTTCGTCATCCATGCCTGTTCCAATATCCCGCCAGAGCTACCATTACCATCTTTGCCGTCTTGAGTGAAAGGGTACGATGGCAGCAAATCAGAGATACTAAGCTCGGATGAGGAACGTGGTAGGCTGGGAGGCATCGTTGCTGGCTTGGCACTCGATGACTGCTGTTGTATCGGCATGGTCTGCTGGCGTTGTAACGTTCGTCGCGGGTTGGAACGCTGCGTATGTGTTGGATCCTCTGGTAAGTACATGCTCTGTCTTGGGGTCGGATCTGCATCAACCTCGTCATATGCTGACCCGAAGTACTCGGGGTTCCGCGGCGTCACAGGCCGCCTATGCTTCCTCGGTTCAAGCCTCTCAGCACCGGCAACCACGTTCTGGAGATGTTCCACAGTTTTCGTGGTAGACCGTCTCTCGAGCTCGATCTTCTTTTGAGGGCTGCTGTGGGGGGTGTGTACCTCGCCTTCGTACCCAGCCTTGTGAACACTGGAAGACGTTCGTACAGTGCTGTCCATCTCTGGCCCAGACGAAGACCGGCCTTCACCACTGGCGCTCATGCTCTCACTCTTGCTCGCGCTATCCTCATGACTGCTGCCCACACTCATGGTCTCGGACGCACCATCAGTCGTACCGTCCCGATTTCCACGCAAATTGACGACACGATTCTTCCGCTTTCTCGCGCCATGCGGTCTTGAACGGCCAGAACCAAGCGTATACGAAGTCGATGTGTGTGAGTGGCCTCCAAGACTCGGCCTAGTGGCATGCGAAGGAGCGTCGCTGGTATAGCTCGCAGCCGACGACATGGTCCCCGCGCTTCCGGCAATCCTCACCTGCGGCACACTGGTATGCACATTGAAGGCTGAATTGATCCGACTCAGAGTCGGCATTTGGCCTTTCTGATACCAAGCCGATGTCGCGCTCTCAGCATTCCGCTCTGCCGCACTCGTCCAAGCCCTGTAGACTGCGTCTCTAATGTTCGGCGTGAACAAGCTCAGCGTCCGCTGGCTCTCGGACAGTGCTGCGAGTCGGACCAAGTTCTTTTGCGAGAAGGATGCGTATGCCTCTCCAGACGCATCTAAGAGTGATGAATTGTCCATTGCGCTCGTAATGGAGTGAGCATCATCGGTGGGATCTCTGTCATGACCAGAATGCATTATCGCTTCTCTATCTTTTTCCTCCTCTTCCTCTTTCTCACCTTCATTCCACGGCCGGTGCTCGTCGGAGAACACCCGCAATGACAGCCGATGTATGATGGCAGGCAGATCTTCCATGAATAAAACCCTCAATTGTGCTTCGATTGTCCGCTGCAAGTATTCTCGTACAAACGGTATACTGTCAAACGTACTGCTGACCTTCAGACTCTCCAAAGGATCATTCCGGAAGACCAAGGTGATGCCTTTCTGCTTCGAGAAGACCAAAATGACAAATCCGGACAACCGTATATCGGACAGGGTGATCTGCAGCGGTATCGTAAGACCAGAACTCGCAGCCAGCGGACTCGGAGAGGCGAACGACGGCTTGGTGCTCAGGAAGGTATTCAATGGATTCGCCTGCACCCGCGTCTTCAGCGTGAGATAAGCATCTCCTTCGTATTTGACTTTGAATATTCCTCGAAATCTGTCCTCGGCCAGGTCGCCAATCTCGAGTATCTCCAGGGATGGCGGCGTTGAGCCTAGATTCAGCTCGTTGACGAGTATATCATCCACAATGATGGGCGGCTTGGGCGATTTGTTGAGGGAGGAGGTGAGCATGTGCCGCACTCGGTCGGTGTCCGCAATCAGCGGCGACCAGTTGAAGTGGAACGCCATTGCGATTGATATAGTGCTAGTGTGTGGTCTCCTATCGCCGGCCGAGGCGTAGTAGATCGAGCGTCGCGCGCTTCATTGGACGAGTTGCTAGGCCTGAGAAGTCTGGCGCATGGGTTTCAGAGTAGGGAGACTGCCGCTAGCTTCCAGGGGAGTGAGTATGGCGGTGTTGAAGGCTGTTGTTTGTTGATCATAGGAGATACAAGGTCATGCGTGGTCGTCGTCGTGCTCGTGGTATTTTGGTCGTTACAGCAGGGTTCGGCCTTGTCCGCATCGGAGCAGCGCGGCCGGGTAGGGGGCGGCCCGGTAACCTAATCTTGACCATTCTCTATCAAATTATGAAACATAATTTCACATGCATGATCGGTCCGACTGGTGAAAATATGCACAGGAACACCGATGGTACGTAACAAACATCGTACCGAGCGTACCTAGTGCGGTTGAGGTTCTACCTCACCGACGAGGACTTTTGGCTGGTTGAAGTCGCCACCCCTGTACCCTGCTACATACTGTATGATCCTTGTAGTTTGAGCCTAGATCATGATGACGTCGCCAAGCAATGTTGAAAAGAATCGTCAACAGTTTTGCGATATTGACAACTTCTACACAAAGACATATTATCTCAATAACCACAGTCTTGAACAAACCAAACATTATTCAATAACTCAACAATATGGAAGTACCAAGCATCAACCTAGGCAAGATTTTGTACGTATCGTCGTTTTTCGAGACAGACCAAACGCTGACGGACACCCAGCGGCACACCCGGCCAAGCACCCGCAGCCGACAAGCAGGACTCGACAGTCGGCAACAACGATGCGGCGATCGGCACCAACGACGCAGCACCTGTAGTCGAGAGGACTGCCGACAAGACTGTAGAGGCTCCCGTCGTGAAGGACGAGGGTGTCACCACCGTTGAGAAAGACGTAGCTCCAGCCGTCGAGCACGAGACCGTCACAACGAAGCACGAGGAGAAAGAGCAAACCGTGATCGACAAGGAGAGGCACCAGGACCTCTACCACACCACCATCCAGCCAGCGAAGGATCGTGAAGTCCTGCCAGAGCAGCACAACTACGAGGACACCGAGACCCAGGTCAAGCACGTTGAGCATGACGATGCGGCCGTAGAAGGCAAGGCCGCGGACAGGAATGCGGGTTTCGAGAACACCAGCACCGAGGGAAAGACCATTGAGAAGAAGACCGAGGAGCCCACCAAGGTTGCGAACGAGGAGGTGCACCAACATCTGCATGAGACGATCCAGCCTGTGATTGAGAAGGGTGAGTAATGAATGGAGAGAGAGAGGTGCGACTTATCCGCTGACTGTTTCATGCAGAAACGATTGTACCCCAAGTCACGCACAAGACCATCCACGTCAAGGAAATCCACCATGATGCTGCTGTAGACCAGGGCACGACTGTGGAGGCACCCGTCTCGGTTGATGAGCTGAACAAGACGTTGGAGAGGAAGTGATGGCAGTTAGATGATAATCACGTGTGATGCTTTCAACGCCAAGGCGGACAGTACTGGGATTGATTTACGCACGACTGCATCCGATAGAGACACGAGGCTACCGTCTCTATCGACTAGCCCGACAAAGAAATAATGACTCTCACCTCGTTGCCATCGACTTTTCTACCTCTGCTTTCGTCTCGTGCTCGGACTTACTTTCGGGCAGCAGTAGTTGTCGCTCGATTTCAGTCCACCAACACGCAGACTCACCGGCACCACGTCCGGCTGATTGTGAATTTCTCACATACCGCAGTCGCGGCGGGCGACAGCAGCAAGATTTTCGAACGCTCCGCGACCCAGCAGCTCTGTATACCGGTCGACGGTACCGACGTAGACTCCGAAATTACCCATCTGCGACGCTCCCTAGTGGCCAGTGGGCCGTTACTCTAGCCCGTCGGCAAGAACACGGTATTTCGGAGTGTGAAGCTGGTGTCAAAGAACGTTGGCGCTTTCCAGTGCGGTCGAGTCGAATGCATGGGACCTGGAGCATGAGAAGAAAGAAGAGATGAGAAGATGGAGTCGAAAGAATAAAAAGAAGTCGGTAATGGAGTCGAAATTGGAGTCGAAATTGGAGTTGAGAATGGAGTCGACAAAATCGAAGTCGAGTCTTCGAGGAGGATTGGCGGCTTGGTGATGATACGTAGGACGAGGACGACGTCATTGGGCGGCAAGACGGAAGCGAAGGGCTGAGAGAGAAGTGAAAACGGAGACCTGTTGTTGGGGGGCCATACGTTTGGTGCGGACAGTGAAGGTGTGCTGGCAAGCTGATACAAAGGATGATGAAGTTCGATGGGGAAGCTGGTGTCGTCCCCCCACCCCCGGTGCAACGTCGGAGTGGATGAGGGAGTCGCTGGGCGTATGCTTACGGCTGAAGCTCACTGTTACAAGTCAGTGTAAAGGGTGTCTGTCTTTCGACGGCCTGCCTGTTGAAGACGCTCTTGCTGTGCACTGCCATGAAGCCACACTCCTCTCTCGTTCACCTTGACGATCGCATCTGGCGAGCATCCTAAGACGATCACCCCGTGCCCGGGTTTCTGCCAGCAGCAGGCCACGTTGCGTCGGACGAAGGCCAGTCTGTTCCATGGAAGATCGTGTGTGACGTCGAAGGTCTATGAGGTAACTCTTGACACCGAGGCTCATCGCAACCTCGCTGGGCTTGGATGGTGGTCGACATACTAGGTTGACCCGTTTAGGTTTGACTGCCTTCAAAAGGGAACAGCTTCTCCGCACTGAGAAGGATGGCTTGCCTCCAGAGGCCAATCAAGGAGCTTGCAATGACCTTGACCGAGGCTCGTCGTGGGATGTCGACCTCTGTTCGTCTTCACAGGAACAAGTTTCTTCTCCGCCAATCAATGGCGCCACAAAGCAAGCTTACCCATATAACCTTTTTTTCTCCGCATTCTGTACCGTGGATAGCAGGCCTCGGCTCCTGAATCTAGGGCAACGGGTAACCCAAAGCGGTGGGTTCAAGCTTATTGGGCATAAGCTTGTTGACGATCTGTCACAGGGATCGTCAGACAGCACTCCAACGTCCAACCCATGTCGATAGCGTTTGAACCATCTCCGCCACGTCCTGCCATTTTGTAGTGGGTGGGTCGGACTGTGGGTGTCCAAGTATCGCTTGTCCACCGGCGTCACCAGCAGCGTCCGGTTACCTCGCAGGCAAGGATTCCGTGCTGCTCCGATGCCCTCCTCCGGGCCAGCTCTCCCAGTTGAGGAAAACATCCGGGGTGTAAGATTGAAGTGTGGTGGTTCAAAGATGCTAAGCCAGTGATCTCCATCCTGTGGCGTCGTCAACGAGGGGGGCGACCTTTGTCTTCGAATCTGGTCTCGATCCCGTGATACTCCAGACTTTAGCCACTGTTTGAAGTTTGGGATAGAGCCTCGGTCTCCCTTGGGCCGTTGAGATTGTTGATGTCGCAACACACATGTATATAGGCCTTTGTGATTGTCGCCTTGTCCAGCTCCCCTACAACTCCAATCGCCTTGTATTGATCGAAACCCATCATGAAGTCTGTTTTCGTCAGCTTGCTCGCTTCCGGGGCGTATGCCTTCCCATGGGTAGCAGATGTACCTGGCGTCGAGTCGCCGTGGTCCAGATTTGCCAACAACCGTCGTCTGGAAGCTCGTCAGCAGTCGAGCGGGGGGTCCTGCCCTTTCAATGCCAACCACAAGCCAGCGAATCCCATCACCAGCCAGTACCCATACAACAGTGCGAAGAATGGCATTTCAGGCAAGGGTAAAGGCGGCTTCCAAGTCCCGGCAAAGGTCGGCTTCATCTTATCTCCAGCCACATCGGTGCAGTGCTGACCTCTTCGCAGGGCGACACAGCACATCAGTTCGTGGCGCCAGGTCCGAATGACATCCGCGGACCTTGCCCTGGTCTGAACGCCGCTGCGAACCACAACTTCCTGGCCCACGACGGCATCACCACGTTCAACGAGCTCGTCGATGCCCAGCAGAACGTGTACAACGTCGGCTACGACCTCGCCACTCTCCTGGCGGCGCTTGGTCTTACACTCACCGACGGCGACATCGTGACCGAGAAGCTGTCGATCGGCTGCGATGCCACGTCACGCACATCGTTCAGCCCAGCACTGACAGGTGTGAGCCGGGTCTTAACAGCCATAACAAGTTCGAAGCCGATTCGTCGTTGACCCGCAACGATTACTTCACCCACAACGGAGATGACTATAGCTTCAGTGAGTCAACCCGCCTCTTGTGCAATGCGCCCGGCTAATCTTCCTCCAGATGGCACGCTCTTTGGCATGATGGACAAGACCTGCGGCAGCAACTTCGACATCAAAGGTTTGTCCTTGTACCGCAAGCAGCGCTACGATCAGTCCCAGGCGGAAAACCCCAACTTCTACTTCGGTCCACTGTCAGTCCTGCTATACAGAGCAGCATCATTCCTGTACGAGCTGATGCCGAGCGGGACCAACGGCTACAAGCCAGATCTCGCAACTATCTCCACGTTCTTCGGTGCGAAGAAGAACGATGACGGGACTTGGGGCTATACCGCCGAGAAAATCCCAGACGACTGGACGAACCGAGTCAGCCCATACACGAACAACGACGTCACGACCCAGATCTTGGAAATGTACCTGCTCAATCCAGTCCTGTTCGGCGGCAACACGGCGGACGGCAAGTTCGACACCATCGACTTTGGGGCCATCAAGGACGGCAAGATCTCGGCAGGCATCTCGGCCACGGACACGTCCTGTCTCCTGTACCAGCTTGCCACTCAGAGCGTGCCAAGCTCTCTGAACGGTCTGATCACGCCCACTGTCAAGGCGTTGGCGTTCATTGCCACCAAGCTCTCGCCGTCGTTCAAGAACTTGGGATGTCCGCTGCCATTGACGTAGGTGGAGGAGCGTCGTGGAGATATGAAGGCCGACGCGATAGTTTGGTTGTTAATGCTATTATGATTGAATGAGCACATACCGTGGCAGTTGCAATATTCATCTATGCCGAACAAATTGGAAGCTGAAGTTGTCGATTCTCATGTAAGCCAAAAACCACTGGCACACTGCACTTCTCCAACGCGTCCTCTGGAAGTCAAGCATCGCGTCTCTTACGTTCTGTGCAGGCCACAGCCATGACGACCTTTGCATCCAACCGGCAACCCGCTCTTCCTCCAACCTCACAGCCTCGACCAACATCATCGCGCCGCACCAAGAAAGACACGCCCCGAGCCGAAATCTGGACCTCGCTCCTCCGACGCACCCGCCAGGCGCAAGCACGCTCCCGCACCCAGACTCTCGCCCACCGCTCTCTCCTCCTGCTCGGTGGCTCTCCGGCCGACCAACGAAACTTTGTCGGCAACTACGTCGCTCGTCCACCGCCTCCTTCACCGCCAACATCGAACAGGAGGGAGGAAGTCAAGAAGAAAGGTGAAGTGAGGTTGAGCAATCGATTCGCGTATGGATATGGCCACGTGACGCTGTACTCGCCGCCGCAGGGCCAGAGCGGGTCGGTGTCCCTTGGGGGCGAGGCGGAGGGGGTGGCGAGGGTGGAGTGTCATTGTTTGGCTGGTGCGGCGGAGAAGGGGTATGAAGGGGTGTTGAGGAAGGTGTTGGCTGTGAGAAGGAGTGGCGAGCAAGACGGTGAGGGTGCGGACGCGGTGGATACAGACGAGGTCGAGGCTGGGGAGGAAGACTTCAGAAGACCCAGCATTGCGATCTTGATGAGCTGGCAGAAGCCGTGGGAATTTCTGGAGACGTTGCGGAAGTGGACTGTGCTGCTTTCGCGAGCGTTGCTACCAGAGGATGGAAGGAAGGATGAGAATCCAATGGATGTGTTGAAGGAGTTCGGGATCAACGTTACGGTTGTACTGCAACACGTCGAAGCTCAAGAAGGCCTGGAGAGGGAGAACTACAAGGACGACACGTTCGACTACATCTCGCAGTGTTTGCGGACTTGCCTACTACCGTTGGGTGCAGGACTGGTCTACACCCCTTCGATACCGCCTCCATCGCAGTCTGGCGCACCACTGAATGAAGTGCAGAAGGTCATGTACACAAGCCTGAGCCTGGACATTGCTTCTCTACAGCCACGAGCAGGTGCACGACCCGGGAGCTCGTCAGGCGCACAACAAAAAGTCAAGGACGAGTCGCAACCTCGGCATAATGTTGTCGACCGCATGGCCATTGTTGTGCCGAGCGGATGGGACAGCGTTGGCAAGATCCGCCTGTTGTCGGAGACATTCAGCCCAGAATCCGTCATGGAAGGGTGGGTAGCAGATTTGGGCAAGGCCGCCTCCACATTTCACCCACCTCCAGTCTTTCAAGAAGAGCCAACCAGTCAAGACGACGAGACTACGAACGGGGACGTCCTTGAAGCCACGGGCGGAGCGACCGAGATGTACTCTTCGCAGCCTTCACCAGATCCATCATCACCTATTGACGACGGGCCTCCTATGTCGCCTTCCAAGATGCCGAGCTCAGCAATCACAACCTACGAATATGCCATCCAGGACCCAAACGCACACAAAGCGCCCAAACCAGCTAGACTAGAAGCCACGACCAAGCCCGAGCAGGAATTCCTGGCCGAAATGCGAGCGCAACTACAGCAGTTCGAAGCACACGATGCGGAGCGGCAGAAACGAGAAGGCGGAAGTGGCGTGCACACCACAGCAGGAGCTTTACAGCAAGCGCGTGACAGCGGAAGCAGTTCAGGTGCTGGTGGGGCATTAAGCGACTTGGGCGATGTCAGTTTCAACGTTGGCGGCGTGAGCTATAACACTGTCTCCGCCGAGGCTGCCATTGAGCGGTTGAAGCGGCCTCAGCATCCATCCAGCTCAAGTGGAGGAGCCGAGTCGCCATCAATCTCAACACCAAGGACCAGTACACCCAGACCGCCGAAGAGGGAGGGAAGGGAGGAGACGCCCGGGACGGGTGCGAAGACGGAACTTCAGACGGATAAGTTGGAGGAGTACTTTGCTTCGCTCATGAAGCGAGGGGGAGGTGGGAGTAATAGTAGTACGCCGTCGAAGGCTCCCCCGGCGTCGTAGGTAGTCTTTCCAATCGAGACGTCCAGACCTGCACTCGTATCGAATTCCGAGTTGCACAACATGTGAAGCTGTCCAAACAAGGTTAAGCGCATATCGGGAGCTAAGGTTTTAAGCCTGCGACAGGGTCCAGCGAATTATCTCAATGGCACCCAACTCTCAGACTCGGGCTTCGACTTGCACACTCGTTTGACTGCTGCATCAGCGATAAAGGTGCTTCTGTCGTTGTGCGTATCGCGTGGGTGGACGCTTGTCTCCTTGTTCGTGGGAAGTGAAAACGTGGAAAAGGTGGATGTCAGTGGTTGGGCTTGGGCGGTGAGGGTCGCACAGAAGAGATCGGGTCTGTTGACGGGTAGCCCTTGGTGCTGGAAGAGAGGACAACAACACCGCAATCATGGCTGCAACCATGCCGGCGCATATGCCGGCACGTGCTACGAATGACAACCAGTCGATTGGGCCAGCTGCACTCAGCCCACCGCAAATCCGGCAACCATACACCCCACCACCTCGAAGCCGTGACAGCGAGACCAACGAACGGGATGACGGTATGGAAGACGGCGTGGTGGAGGTGAAGCCGCTGCAAGAGAGCAATCGCCAGGTCAACGGCAGCGCGGACGTGAAGACCCACGGTCTGGGCGGTATGGACGACCTGGCAATATGTGCAAGTCCTGGAGAATTCGCCCGAGCCAAGAGGAAGAGAAGCAGCTCTCTGAAGCAAGTCCTCGAGAGCCAGAATCTAGCAACGATGCTCCGAAAAGGCATCGTCAATCACCAGCTCGGCCTGTCCCTCAACCTCATGATACTACTCAGCATGAGCTGGTGTATATTTCCCAGCCTTCGGGAGACACTGGACGCGTACTTCATGCTGAGCTACCAGTCTTCACTACCAGGCCAGGAAGCAATGTACGGCCAAGGACTGCGCGATCTGTACTTTGTCGCGGCCTTCACCATCCTCTTCACTGGCCTGCGAGCCTTCATGCTCAACTACGTCCTCACTCCACTGGCAGGCCTTTGGGGTATTCGAAACAAGCGAACTCGCGACCGGTTCGCCGAGCAAAGCTTTCTCCTCCTCTACTACATCGTCTACTGGAATTGGGGTCTCTACCTGTTCATTAGCGAAACCCCGTCAATCTCCCCGTCCGCGACGACACCGACTTCCAGCGCTTTCTCAAACCTCCTCATCTCGCTCTGGACCGGCTTCCCACGCCTTTTGGTGCACTCTAGCATGAAGATTTACTATCTGTCGCAGCTGGCGTTCTGGGTCAAGGAAATTCTCGTTGTACATCTTGAGGAGAAGCGCAAGGACCACTACCAGATGCTGACGCATCACTTCGTGACTGTAGCTTTGGTGGCAACGAGCTATGGGTACCGGCAGTGGCGTGTTGGCAACGCGGTGTTGGTTGCCATGGATGTTGTTGAGATCATCTTCCCAGTGAGTCTATTTCACCACGCCCAACACTATCGGTCGCCATGTTTTGCACGTGTGAATATTCAATACTGACGCCTGCATACAGACTGCAAAACTACTCAAGTACCTGGGCTTTCAAGCAGCCTGCGACGTCGCCTTCGGCATGTTCGTTTTCTTGTGGCTCATCGCACGGCACGGCTGCTACCTCACCATCTGCTGGAGCATCTATGCTCATGTTAATGAGGCTGTTATGCCTTACGGAACTTACAGCTTGATCGACACCACTTTCGAGTCTAGCGACAGCTCCGGCGTTGTCTCTGGTCTTCGACTCAACCCTGATGGTGGTGATGAAGCATTCCAGAACATCTTTCAGCCTTTCGTGGACCCAGGTGCGGACACCGTTAGCTTCAATGCGAGAATCCGATGGAGTTTCCTGGGGCTGCTGCTAGGTCTGCAATGCATCACGCTTTTATGGTTCTTCATGATCTGTCGGGTCGTGGTTAAAGTGCTACGGGGTGAGGGAGCGGACGACACGCGATCGGATGACGAGGGCGAGGAGGAAGAGACGTCGTCCTCGTCACTCACTTCCGGCTCATCTCCCGCGCAGCCCAGCACGCCGACTAGCATACCTTTCGCTATACGAGGCGAGAAGCAGCGATTCATCGAGGTGGAGACGGATTCGACCGAATACGTACACCGCTCACCATCACGTTCTGGCTCAAGTGGTGGAGGCGGTCAGCGCTATCGCAAAGGCAATGCTTTCGCATCCGGACTGAATCTAGTTGAACACAAGGATATCCTCAATCGGATCGGATGCTTGAGCGAAGAGCAGCTGGCTCGGGAGAGGGAGAAGAAAGGCGAGCGATGATGAGCGTTTTTGCTGGGATGTCACATAGCAAGCGAGTTGGTGGCAGCTTAGACATAGATGATAACCACATGATTATTGAAACCCGAGAGTGATAGTTGTTCAGTTCCCAAACTTCAGACAGCCCAATTCAAGATATACACAATTTCAATAGACATACACGAACTCATCATTCTTCCGATCCGTAAGATCAAGGAAAGCCGACTCTCCGATGCGAACATGGTGTCCCAGCTGGGCTTCTCCCTCGGCCACACTAGTGATCTCGTCTTCTGGCTGGTCGCCAGCATCGTGATATTGATCCTGCATGGAGTAATCTGTGATCTTCGCTGGCTTGCCGTTCTTCACCCGCTTGCGTTCTTGTAGCTTGTTCAAGAATACCAGGTTCGCCGCCTGCAAAATCGTGCATGCCGCCAGAGTTACGAAGATGGCCAGTACAGACCGCAGTCCTGGACGATAGGTCGGCGCGTCGGATGACTTAAACAAAAGCGGTCCGATGATGTTACCGGCCGAGGAGGCGGCGTTGTAGACGGACATGGTTGCTGATTTCTTGGTGGTGCCGGCTGTGTTCGCTACGATCCACGCAACGATAAGAGGGTTGCCTCCGAATAGGAATGCGAGTAGGTAGTATCCGCCAAGCAGAGAGCCTAGGTGGGCATCCGTGTGGCTGATGGTGTAAAGCATCGCTAGGCCTGCGATCACTGGTATGGTAAGTAGGACCAAGATGGCTGACTTGATCTTGAAGCGTTGGGCCGCCCATGAAGCCGACAGGATGACTATGAATTGGATGGCCCCAAACGGCATGTTCAAAAGACTGGTCTTGTACGCATCGAGACCAAGTCCGCCGAGGATGAGAGGGCCAAAAGTGTTCGTGACAGATGCCCCAACATTGAGTAGAAGAGCCAGGCCAACCCATAGGTAGGTCTTCGGCTCCAGTGCCAGCTCCGCGATGTGAGACCACTTGAAGTCCCTACTTCCAGTACCCGTTTGATTCGCACGCAGGCGTTCGATGGCTTTCGGCTTCTCGTCGTCGGTCAGGAAGCGGGCGGAAGGGATGTCGTTGTCGAGCTTCCAGTATACGAACGGCGCCGTCACGATAGTGATTAGACCGACAAACAGGAAGATGATCTGCCAGCTTTCGAGCGCATCGGACTTTATGTGACCAAGGCCATACGACAGTGCGGATGCCGCAATAGTCGCCAGGCCGTTCGTAGAGTACCAAGCAGCCACACGAACCGGCTGCTCAGCTCGGCGGAACCACTGCGAAGTGATGATCGAGAACAGCGGCAGGCATCCCGCCTCGAAGAGCCCCAGGAAGAACCTAGCGGCTAGCAGATCACCGTAAGACCTGCATGCTGCCATGGCAGTTTGTGCGATGCCCCAGCCCAGGCATAGGCAGGGCATCAAGATGCGGTGCGGCACCTTGACGATGAGATAAGACGAGAAGGGCTGCAATGCCAGCTGAGCGATGGGGGCAATAGAACCGACGAGTGAGTACTGGTTGCCTTTGAGATTGGTGGCTTCTTGAAGACCGAAGATGCTGCCATATCCGAGCACGGATTTGTCGAGGATCTAGTAACACATCAGGAAGAGCTGGGATTGAAGCCAGACTTTTCGACTCACCTGCAGGAAGTACACCCAGACCAGGATGGCAAGAATGACCTTGTCTGTCTTCCGGCGAATACGCTTGCTCTAGTGCCGCTCGTGTTAGCTCAAATGCTATCACTGCAGCGTCGTTGAAGCTCCACCATACCTCTTCCTCTGTGAGGGTCACCCTCTGATCTCCAATCACCGACAGCGCTCTATCGCCATGCTTGCTGTCGTGGTGGCCGGTCTTTTCCACCTGGTCGAAAGTCGCTTTCTCAGACATTCTGCTCGCTTTTGCTAGGAGAGAGAAGGCGCGTGGTCGAAAGGACTCGAACATATATACCCCTCCTGGTGCACTGCTCGGCGACGGGCGTCATCTGAATACCTCATCCTTGCAGTCTGCAGGCGATTGCTGTGACCCCCAAACTCCTCCTTTCTCCGCGTTTCGTCCCGTCCCGACCGCCAACGTGAAATGCCGATCGCGTGAGCCAGCTTCAGACGCCGACAGCACACGCCGAACACGAGCGCGTCTGGTTGCCGTCCTTCTCATCAACCTTATGATCACCGTGATTACGATCATCACGCTACGCCTGTGTCACAGGCGAAAAACCTGCTGTTCCGACGGCTTCCTTCTCATCTCCCCTGCCTCGGCTAGGCATCGGTGATCCAAAGAAGTCGCGACTGTCCAGAAGATCGCGCCAGCCAGCTATCACCTTGCGATGCGGAGCGGCTTCTAGAGTGATTCGACTCCCTTGATATCGATGGTTCGAATACGCTGGTATATACAGATATCAACAAAACCCCGGAAACATCCCTGATCATGGCGAAAATGCCTAGAGTCTTGCCAACGCCGCACGATCACCGCCCTTGACGCGCAGCCGCGACCTCACCACGTCCTGTCCGAGTCTATCGCCTCGCCTCGCCTGTACAGCATAAAGGTCCTCCTTGGAGATGTCTCGTATCTCAACTGCCGGGTTGTATCCCAGCCGCTCCCTTCCCTCCCTTACGTTGACGATCTCATCCCAGGTCGGCGCAGGTCTTCCGTCGGATCGGGAGAGGATGACCACGGCATCTGTACCGTCCGAACTCGCTGTGTGCTGCAGACAGTTCCTGATTCGAGGTACAAGTCGGTAATGAGCCCAGCCTCGAAGTTGCCATACTGCAGCAGCGGTTAGAGGTGAAAGGATCTGTGGTGACACGAGAGTTGACACTCACCAAGGCCGCAAAGACCAACCAGTCCAGTGACTTCGGCTCTTGCTCCTGATGATTCTGCTCCTTCCGAGCCATGGAGGCTGCTGAGCGACTGCTGCACATCTGGACGCGGCGCACCATGAAGACTGTCAAGCGCATTCTCAGAAGTGGAGCTCAGGTCGCTCGTGGCCTCCACGATCTGCACCTCTCCGACTTTCAATGCGCTTGTCGAAGAGCGTTCTGCACTGCCCTGCTCGAACCATCTGACGATCGTGATCCGTTGTTGTCCAGAGTGCAGGCCTGAACGCATATTGCACCATCCTTGAGATATGCGTGCGAAGTCAAAAATAAGTCTCCTACAAGAACTACTGCTACAACCGTGGCCTCCCTGGCGTCAGCTATCCTGCTGCAACCACTCTCGGTTTTGAGCACTTACCTGTGTTTTCCTACTACCACTTAGACCCTCCTATGAACCTCGTCAGCCGTTTGTCAGTGCAACGGGTTCTCCTTCGATCGTACCCTGTCAAGTCCGAGGAGCAAGACACAATTCGCCTGTCCAGATCGCACACATTGCACCGCGGTAAAGAGTCCAGAATGGGCGTCAACCTCAGAGACTGGTGCTCGTTCCAAGCCAAATGCGTCGAAGCATGATCGTGGTATCCGCAGCTGGTCGTCGAGAAAGCAGGCTACACTGTGATCTACAACGTTGTATGTTATGCCTGCGTCCAGCAGCGCTTTTGTGCCTGCAGAAATCGCGAGCTCATCGAACGACGAGTTATTCGTTGCTGAAGAAGTACCCACGCCAGCTATGTGGGCTTGTCCAGCACGCATGGTTTCGTTCAAAACCAATGTAGAGCGAGGTTCCGATTGCAACGCGACCATAAACAATATGAGCTGATCACATGTCAAGCTTGCACATCGTCTACGAGTCCAAGCGATTCGGCAGGTACGGCGACACAGATCCGAGAAACCAGGTAGCGAACACGTTGCACACCCCAGCTTTCCCCCGCGCTGAGATGCGCTAAGAGGCTAAGAGGTGGATTCGGCAGTCGCCAGACTTGCTTCGAACTGCGCCCTCGCAAACAGACTTTCCCGGGGACGTGGAGTCGGCTCGTTTCGTCTGCACAATGCGCTCCACCCGTCCCGGCTGGATAGTGTGGATTGCGGTCATCGATCAACCTTCGATGTGATCGCGTTGTCGTCTCTCGATGAACCATGGACACCAGCTCGCCAGTACAGGACATGGTTTGAAGGGGGTCACGGACCTGAGATGCCACAGTCTCGACCATAGTGGAATCTGAGTACACTGGGGTCAGCGAGGAAGAACATACGTGAAGCGCTTTTGCCCATTGCTAGCCAGTGTAGAGGAAGGACCTTCGACCACCATGGCTACCACTATCGAGGAGACCCAGAGCACGCAAGATGAGATGCCACCTTCGATTGTCTATGGTCCATCGACACCTGTGCCTCTCACGCTGACCTTCAGCCAACTGCTGGACCATAACGTTGAAGTTCGTGGAGACCAGATGGCTGTCATATCACACCCTCAGAATCTCACTGTGACATGGCGGAAGCTTCGCGAGAGGAGCATCCAGCTCGCCCGAGCAATGGCCCAGGATGGAGTCGGGAAAGGCGACTTGGTGGCCATATCCCTTGGAAGCAGAATCGAGTATTTCGAGACGTTCTTCGCATGCACGATGCTTGGGGCCGCTCTTGTGCTACTCAATTATGCGTACACGGAATCTGAGATGCTGGCACTGCTGAAGGTAGTCCGTAAGTCACATTGAGGCCAATAGCACTCGAACTTGCTAATGCTCCTTAGGCCCAAAGATGATGGTCGCTTCACCCGGGTTCACATTCTACGACAACACCAAGGTTTTGCCTAAGATCGCAGCTGAAATTGATTCCGTCGAGAAGTTCGTCATCATGGAGGACATCGATCAGAAATATCAAATGTCTGATCCATTGGCGAGGACTGCATCGTACGAGACTTACTTGAATCAGTTTGATGCCACGGCGGAAGCTTTACCCAAAGTCTCAATCTCGCCTCACGACATGGTCAACGTTCAGTTCACTTCAGGGAGCACGGGGTTACCGAAATCAGTCGCTCTTTCGCATTACAACATCATGAATTGTGGCCGTCACATTTGGCAACAAACACGGATGACCGACCAGGACCGCATCTGTCTTCCAGTCCCACTCTTCCACTCCTTCGGCATGATTGTGGGAATTAGCTCAAGCACCGTCGGGGGTTCAACACTTGTCCTACCACATGAGATCTTCAACGTCAAGAAGACCTTGCAGTGCATTGACAAGTACAAATGCACCGCGATCTACGGCGTGCCCACGATGTTCGTCACCGAGATGGCAGAGAAGGACTTTGACTCATTCGATCGATCGACTATCAAATTCGGTATCATTGCTGGAGCTGCTATGCCGCCCGAGCTACTACGGCGGATCGTCACCGTGTTCCCTGTTCCGCGACTTTATACTTGTTGGGGCATGACAGAACTCAGCTCGTTCGCAACCATGATGCACGAAACTGATCCCTACGAAAAGCGAACCAAGACTGCTGGAAGACTTTTCCCAAACTTCATTGCCAAAATCGTGAAGCCGAATTCGGGTGAGGTCGTGCCTTGGGGTGAGAAGGGCGAGATCGTTGTCAGCGGCTATGGACAAATGTCGGAGTACCTCCACAACAAGCAGAAGACTGAAGAAGCATTACGACTTCACGAAGAAGACCTCGAGTATGGTGGAGTCGGAGCACTCGGAGATGGGTCTTTGCGAAAGTGGATGCATACTGGTGATGAAGGGTTTCTCGATGCGGAGGGCTACTTCATCATCAGTGGAAGGATCAAGGATCTCATCATTCGAGGTGGTAAGCACTGATATGCACCGTCTTTGTACATCTCCGAGACACTGCTGACATTCCCTTAGGCGAGAATATCGCGCCTATGGAGGTTGAAGATCGCCTGATCGAACACGAGGCTGTAGCACAAGCATCAATCGTGGGCGCCCCAGACGACAAGTATGGTGAAGAGATCTTGGCTTTCATGGAACTGCGAGAGGGTTACGAACGCCCAAGCGACGACAGTCTGCGGGCGTTTGTGCGGGAGAAACTTGCAAGATTCAAGCAGCCCAGGTACTTCTTCTGGCTTGGTAGCAGTGAGAAGGTGCCAAAGGAGTGGCCAAAGACCGCCAGTGGGAAAATATCGAAGCCCGACCTACGTAAGATTGTAGATAGTCTGATATAGACAGAGAGCAATGCGGACCTGCATCATGATCAACCTACGAGTCAACAGATGATAGTAAGGTGCGAAGTCGTTGTTCGGCGGGTAATAATGACAAGCTACGACGACTGCGTCGCTGGAAGCATGAACTACCCATCATCTCATCACTACTACGGTGTACGGAGGAGTAGACCAAAAGTCCTTAGGCGAACCGTGCGTAGGTGAACGGGAGCTACTTTATAGCGTTGATATAGCCTTCAAAATATGATTAAAGGCTGTAGTTAACCCAGTTCAAAGCTAGGATAGCTATCTAGTCAACTCCTTTGATATATAGCTGTCGAATTGATTAGGATCGGGAGCACTAACATATAGCGACCGCCACTGCCGCCGCCCTACGCGCATAGGCCACCCAAGGACTTTTGGTTGTGAGCTCCGTACATACAGGAGGGTATCAAAAAGAATGCAAGTGGAGCTCAGCCACAACTTTCAAGTATGGCATTGTCTCAGCGGGCTAGCCAATGAGCTTCCGCATATGATTAGACCCACTTGCATTCTTTTTGATACCCTCCTGTACTCTGTCGTGTGTGTCTAGGGCAGTCAGCCCTTGGACCCGCTCGTCCGACAGCGCCTTGGCTGCACCCGAATGAGACCTCGGGCAGGTCGCCGTAGTTGCCTTATAACGACCCCAGGTCATTCCCCACAAAACGTTGGGTATTGACTCTATAGTAGTATACTAAAGTTTTTACACCATTGCATTTGTGTTGACATTGCAAAAACGAGAAACGGCAATCTACAAATCTGCGACCATGGTCTACGGTGCAAAGCTGATTGCTCAGGCGTTGCACGACCTAGGTGTTCAGGTAAGAGGACAATCTCAACACTCGAGATGAAAGCTGATCAGTCGAAAGGTCATCTTCGGGACCCCTGGACTACCGGTGACTGACATCGGTCAAGAGGGTCTGTATCTGGGCATCCGCTTCATCAGTTTCCGAAACGAACAGGCCGCTGCCTATGCCGCCGCTGGATATGGCTACCTTACTGGCAGACCGGGCGTGTGCATATCTGTTGGAGGACCAGGCGTTTTTCATGTCATGGCTGGGGTATGCCGTCCATGACTCTCAGCTCCTAGCGCTGCAGTCATATTCTGGCAGCTAACACTACGATAGATCCCGCACGCAACAGCCAACTCATTTCCATTGTTGGTGTTGAGTGGAAGTGCTGAAACTCACAACCTGGGCAAAGATGCTTTCCAGGAGATGGATGCCATTTCTCTGTTAACGCCGTACACGAAGCTTGCTAGGCGACCTGCAGTTCCGGAAAATATCCCCAAAGCTATCAAGGACGGCTATCGACAAGCCATGTACGGGAAGCCTGGGCCAGCGTTCATCGATCTACCGGCCAATTTGATTCTTGGTCAACACGATGTGGAACGACAGAAGCTACCTCGATTGATAGAAGCTCCGAAATCGGTTGCGCCCCAGAGCAAGATCCGCGACATTGTGCAGGTTTTGAAGAATGCCAAAGCACCGCTTGTGGTAATTGGCAAAGGCGCAGCGTATGCTCGCGCCGAAGATCAGATCAGAAGCTTGATCGATCAGTGCGTACTGAACTGCAGTTCCGCTTCTGTACATCGAGCAGGTTGGCTAACACTACCACAGAACTGGCTTACCATTCGTACCCACACCAATGGGCAAGGGTGTTGTACCAGACTCAAGCCCGAACAACTTCTCGGCGGCACGCTCAACTGCTATGAAAGAGGCTGACGTGGTACTCGTCCTTGGGGCAAAGCTGAACTGGATCCTCTCGTTCGGTCTTCCCCCGAAATGGAAAGCTGGCGTCAAGATCATTCAAGTGGACATCGATGCCAACGAATTGGGAAAGAACGCAGGCGATCCAGATCTGAGCGTCGTTGGCGATGTTGGCCTTGTAATCGAGCAGATCCTTTCGCAACTGCAAGGCTGGCAATGCCACGGACAGTCATCTGACTTCCATCGCAATCTCCGAGCAGCGAAATCTAGGAACGAAGAAAAAGCCGCAAAGAAGGCCTCAGTTCAAAAGGTCCCAATGGTGTTTGAACGAGCGTTTGGCATCATCAAGAACACCCTAGATGGTTTGTCAAATCCTGACAAAGGCGACATCGTCTACATTTCCGAAGGCGCCAATGCAATGGATATCTCTCGATCCATTTTCACTATGGACCACCCTCGAACTCGAATGGACGCTGGTACATATGCGACCATGGGTGTCGGACTGGCCTACACGATCGCAGCATACGCAGCGTACAACTTCCCCAACCCAGAAGGCCTAGCCGGAGACAAGGGCCGCAAGAAGATCGTGGCCATCGAGGGTGACAGTGCTTTTGGTTTCTCGGCGATGGAGGTCGAAACTATGGCTCGCTATCAAATGGATGTCTTGATCTTCGTCATGAACAACAGCGGTCTCTATCGAGGAGATACCGATTCTTCCGAGAGCTGGGAGGAGCGCCGAAGAAATACGGTTGCCGGCACAACAAGCGAAGGCAAAGGACTGAGTGCCTGGTCTCTCGGCTACCAGACTGAATACCAAAAGATCGCCGAGATGGCTGGCGGTATCGGCCTCGTGGCGCGTACACCTGAAGAGCTCAAAGAGGCTACCAAGAAGGGCTTCGAGGCTCGGGTACCGGTCGTCGTCAATGTCATTATCGACCCACAGTCCGATCTACCTATGGTAAGTGACACTTTTTATTGCACAAAGTGCCGCTACTCCGCATATGCTAATGCTTGACAGGACTTCTCCTGGCTTGATATGGTCCCCTCGAAGAAAGAAGCGAAGCTGTGAGGTGAAGAGATTGTTACTCTGGACAATAGTGTAGTTGAAAGCCTATGTATGGTTGGAGATGGGCTGTGTACTCAACGAATCGATACATGGAGTTTAAAGCTGTTTGGGAGAGTTGCTGTATGTCATAGAATCTGCAACACGGATGTGATCATGAAGTCTTCGACACTTATGTACAGAATAGATACAAGAACCAATTTGCTCCACAACGACAAGGCTATTGTTACCAATGCAGCATCTCATCAGCTTACAAGCGAGCCTGGTACCCGCTGTCATTCTTCGAAGCGCTGGTAGTCGCCCACGCCTGCTGAATGTACTCCGCTGCCTTCTCGGCGATGCCGAAAGCTGGCATCTGTGTATGCCCGCTGTGCAGTGTCGGCATAATACTGCAGTCCACCACACGCAGGCCCTTCACTCCGTAGACCTGGAGATACTGATCTACGACTGCCATCGGATCATCTAGCTTTCCCAGCTTTGCCGTGCCACCAGGATGATAGCTAGTAGACGCATACCTCTGCACGTGGGGCTGCCAGTCCTCGTTCGTCTTGTTCAGGTGATGCTTGGCGCTAGGAGGCCATGAGCCCTTGACAATGTCTTTGGTACCTGCCCCCTCCATCACGATTTCATTGGCGAAGCGTACGCCTTCGGTCATCATGAGAAGGTCGCGTTTGTCGGACAGGTAGCAAGGGTCTGCATAGGGTGGCTCAAACGGATCGGTAGTCTTGATGGTGACAAAGCCTCGTGACTGGGCACCGCAAAGGAAGCAGCACATCGCTAGTGCCCACTCACCCTCCTTCGGCTTGTCGGTATATTCGGGCGGGCCGCCATAGCAGACGGTGTTGAAAAACTCGAGATTAGGTTGAGTCTCTGTCAGGTCCATAGGATCACGACCAGGCCGTCGTTCAAGTGCACGCCACTCTGCGTTCTCTTTGTCAAGACGGTCGTTTAGGCGGGCAAAAGCGAATGTCCCGAATGGGAACGTTGAGAGCCAGCCGGTCTTCTTCTCCTTCCACTCACTGTGCCCGGTATTGTAGCCATCGACGTCATGGTTGACCCTGGCATCGTCTGTTAGGTCGGGCTCGCTTAGTTCATAGTACGTGAAAATAAGCTGGTGATCCTGCAAGTTCTTGCCAACACCCGGCAGATCCAGCTGCACTGGTATATTGAGCGCCTCAAGGTCAGCCTTGGGTCCAATGCCAGATCTCAGCAGCATCGTTGGTGTGTTGTATGTGCCGCCTGCCAGTAAAACTTCTTTGGTCGCAAAGCTCTTGTACCTGTTTCCTCGGTTGTCCAGATACTCCACGCCTTTCGCCTGAAGGACGCCATCAGATCCACGTTCCAGTATGACCTTGTCCACGGTCGAGTCACATCGGATCGTAACATTGGACCGCTCTCGATCCTTCGTAAGGTAGTCTGCCGCGGTGGTTCGATATCCTTGATATGTGGTCCTCATGGCGTGACCGCAACCATTTGCCGTAGCGCCATTGCTGAACATATCCGGAACATATTCTAGACCCTTTGACTGGTACGATTCCAGAAAACGATCTGCGATGGGGAAGACCTCAGTAGCCGGCTCGATGTGTAAGGGGCCGTCGTATCCGTGAGCGTCTTGATCGTGCGGGAACCAGTCTTTGGGATGGAAGGTCTCTGACTGTATTTTGTCGTCAGCATATCGATCGCGATACCTTCGCCAGACTGAAGCTAATGCGCATACCTTCTTCATTGCGCGGAACATCTCCTTGCCACTCCATTCCGGGAAACCCCAGTCATCGTAATCTTGTTCGACTCCTCGAACACAAATCGTGCCGTTCGAGCCACTGCTGCCGCCCAAGAATCTTCCTCTGGGAAGTCTGCACACCTTGCCGTTCAATCCAGGCTGAGGTGGTGAGACAATGTTCCAATCAGTTGGTCCGTAGTGCAGCTTCGTCCACCTATGGTGTCGCACGCAGAGTCAGACGAATGTGCCTCAAGACTGCAGACTGGTGGCAAGTACTTACGCGCCAGGCATGTGCATGTTGTCGATTTCCGCGCTGTCCTGTCCCGCCTCAAGGATCAGGATCTTAGCATTGGGATCCTCTGACATGCGGCCAGCAACGACCGGGCCACAGGTCCCGCCGCTGAAGTAGTCAGTACATGATCGCAGCTGCACTGAGGCATGTGTTTGCTTACCCGCAAATGATGAAATCAAATGTATCCCCCATTCTTGCTGTGTTCCGAGGGTAAGTCTGACTGTCTGGATCTGTGAGAGGACAGTTGCGAGCAGTAAGTGTGATCGTATCAGCTATACGAGCCCAAAAGGATGACGTTGCCACATAGCTATATAGATATACCAGAGCTCCCGGTTACATGGACGATCGTTTCCTCGACTCGGGGCGGGGCTTTGCATCAGGTAGTCCAGAACACTGCTCGATTGCTCGACTTGTCCAGAACGCTGCACACGCCCGAGCCTTCTGTCGGAGACCTGCATTATTGATGTTGTCACGACGGGCGCGACACTCCCCTAGGGCCCTAGGCAGGCCAAGGATGGCACTCATCGCCGAAGTGAGATAACCCAACCATACAAGTCGGGCGAAAGGCAGGTCTACCGATCGTCCTCGGTCGGAAGGTTAGGTTGTCTGCATCTGCATAGATTGCTCATGAATCGGGAAATGCGTGAAGCTGAAGGTACCAACTAGGGCGAGACATCGAGATCATCTGGAGACCACCCACGCTCAGAGACAAGTAGCAACCGGAGTCCAGTCCGAGCCACTGACGCGTGAATGCAGCGCAGATCTGCCAGATCAGACGGCTTAATCATCGACCCCAGGGTTTCTTCTCCAGACTTGCGGAAATTGATCGTTGCGGGGAACTCGCTCCACCTTCTTTCTCATGTCCAAGCGGGCGCCGAGACCGTTGGCGTGTTCGCATGGTAGATGGACGTGGAGACGCGGTTCCAGCTGCAGCCGATCGGGGGCAGCACCATGGATGAACACGCTCGTTCATGGGTTGAATGTCGACACAAAGTTTGAATAGCCTTCGACCTCCGCATTCCAAGACCTGGAGAAGGGGCAATTTTGTTAAGGAGAAGTGCCTGGAGAGGTTCAAACCACCGACAATCGACGACTTATTTCGATAGTAGCCTATGTGCTCGGTAAACGATGGCCGATTGGACAGCTGCTCTTGGTGGCTTGTCGTTAGAGAGCTATGTCGTCTGCGGACAATTGTATAATATCTTGCGCTCATCCATGCATTGTGTTTGCATTGCGAGGTCCCTCTTTGCAGAGTTTGTGCCTTCCAGATCTACTGTTCCAACATGGCCACAACGGACTCCAAAGATGTCTTTAGTGACCACAGCCTTGATGCCTCGCATATTGAGAAGGGAGCCACTGGTGGTGTCACAGATCCTGCTTGGATCGACCATCGTGATAACGATGACCGTGCCGTGGAGGCCATGGGTCGTACTGCCGACAAGTTCGACAGGTCATATTGGCTCAGTGTCAACTTCCTCGGTACCCTCTTCGCTATCGGAATGGCCTTCATGGGAGGCATCGGTGGTAAGTGTCAGCTCTAATAAGGTCGTCGACAGACGTTCTGACGTTGATTGCAGGCTTCGGTTTGATTGCTCCAGTACTCGGCGAGATCAATGCAGAGATTGGGCCTTCGCCAAACATCAATTGGTGCGTACTATGCGGTGTTGCGACTTCGACTTCCTCTACCCCCCACGTGTAGACAACTTCACCCGTGCCTGCAGGCTGGGTCGGAGGTTCTGAGCGGACCATCTCTAAGACAGCTGCTGACATGCTGTATCATTGTTCTAGGGTTCCGCTAGCCAATCTGGCATGCGGTGCAGTCTTCTTCCTCTTAGTCGGACAACTGTCGGATATCTTTGGTCGACGATGGTAAGACGCTCCCGTGCAGAAATGTATCGCAGTGTCCGGTCTGACAATCTCATCTCAAGGTTCTTCATCATCGGCTCTGGGCTTGCTCTGATCGGTAGCATAATCGGAGCAACGGCTCAGAACGTCAATACCTTGATCGCTGCGGAGGTACTCATCGGCATTGCTGTCGCTTTCCAGCAGTCGTTCTTCTGGGTCGTCGCCGAGATCGTGCCAATGAAATGGCGCTATATTGCGAATAGCTATTGCTATCTCATGACGACACCCACAAGCCCATTGGCGGCAAGAGTTGCGTACTCCTTCCAGACATACCCAGGCAAATGGCGCAATAGGTCAGTACTCCGATCTCTTGATGAAAGCCAAACTGACAAGTTCCAGCTTTTACTTCCTGATCGCCATCAATGCTACCAGCATGATCTCGTGGTATCTCTTCTACCACCCACCGACCTTCAGCATGCTACACCGGAAGAAGCTGGCGAAGGAGCTGCTTCTTCACTTCGACTGGATTGGTGTCATCCTCTTCGTAAGTCCGATTGGTAAATCCATTCGCATCTCAAGACACAGCTGACGATTTCTCTTCTGTCCTTACAGTCGGGCGGTTTAGCCATATTCATCTTCGGCTTGAACTGGGGTGGTGTGTTCTATCCATGGAACAGCCCGCAGGTATGCATCATAGTCCACGCCGATCCATGCTATATTCGTGTCAGCTACTGATCCTTCTTTCTCCTGCAGGTCATCTCCATGATGGTTGTCGGCGGTGTTACTCTTGTCGGGATCCTGCCCGCGTACGAGATTTTCATCTCTAAACGTGGCAGGGAGACGTATCTGCCTCTTCATCTGTTCAAGAACATCCGCTTCCAGTCTGCTGCGTGGAATACTGGCATTGCTGCCGGCGTCTACTACGGCTTCGCACTCGTCTTCCCTCAGGTCGTCACGGTCATCTACTACGGCCGAGGCGAAATCAGCGAGTACGACGTCGGAACTCAAGCCGGTATGACAGCCATGGCGTTTGTGTTTGCGCAGATGTGCCATGGCTTCATCGTATGGTTCACCGGACCGAAGTGGGCCATGATCGGCTCTGCAATCATCGGAACTGCTTTCCTGACGGCATGCGCGGCTGACCTTGACAACCGGGCGATGACCGAAACTTTCCTCGTTATCGGAGCATACGCCATGGGCGTTGTTGAGTCGGTTTCCATCACGACCTCTACCTTCCCTCTTCGCTCACAAGAGGAGATTGGTCAGGGTGGCGGCTTGAGCGGAAGCACACGCAACTTCGTTTCGGCCATCGCCGTCGCCGTGTACACTGCCACGCTCGGAAATCGCCTCATTCAAACAATCCCACAGGAGGTGTACCCTGTTGCGCGCAACCAAGGGTTGGCTGAAAGCTCTCTTCAGGCCTTGGCCAACGCGCTACAAGGCACCGGCTCTTACAGCGCTGTGCCAGGGTTGACGCCAGCGATCCAGGCTGCAGTGCAGGAGCCATACCGCGTAGCTTTCAAGAATGCTGCCTCCACGGTCTTCCTGGTATCTCTGGCCTTCTCCGGAACCGCGCTCATCCTCTCCTTTTTCACCACAAATAACGACAAAGCCACCGAGGATTACGTCGCTGGAGGTTTGCATGGAACTCGAGAAGAGAAGGAGTTCGCAAAGCGGGCGCACGCAGCTCAGAAGGCTGAAGGCGAAGCGCAGTAGAGGATGTTCTTGGAATTGTGCAACATCTCAAGCTCAAAGCACTTGAGCATCATGATAGATGTACCTTACTTGTACCCGCGATACTACCCTGTATGCCTTTGTGGCCGAACCAAAATACCTTGTGCAATCTCCATTACGATGTGAGCTTCACGGCAGTGGGGCAGCGTTGAGCTTCACGAGGACCGGTAGGCAGAGAGTCGTGGTTCAGTAGCCCGGTGTACGCGACGGTGATTGACGCGTGCTTGTCGCTAACTTCGTCGGCCGAAGGCTTTGCATCCGATGGTATGGCCGAGGACCTAGTTGCTTAGTGAACCTCTGTTGGACGCAAACATCTTTATGCCATCATGGTCTAGCCTCCCGACCCGTATACCACGCGTTCGGGTATCGCCTGCAGCTTGCGCAGTGCTCGAGATGGCGATAGACATCCTCTCATCGGTTGGTGCTCGTCATGACCATATCGTTAGTACGTGTTTGCAGTCAACCCTGTTTCTGCACACCGTTCTTCGCTGATGCTATCGCATTTGAGAAGTGGATGTCTTCATCAAGGAGTCGAGGTTACCACACGAGCGGTATGCCGAGAAGGGTCTAGCTCCCGCACGGCCCGACCTCGATGAATGCGACTTGAGGTTAGACTGAGGCTCGGCCGGTGTTTGATTGTCACTCCGAGAGGTCTGTTCTGTGTACCTGCATATACCTTCAGCATCGCGGTCATAGTACCAAGTAGACGTCCCGGACATCGAATCAGGTATTTCCGGCACCCATGGACGAAATCCCATTCATAAGTCCGTCAAAGAAGGTATAAGTATTTCTTACCCTGATGCAAACAAGATTGCTCCCAAACAACTCCATGATCATTCTCTCCAGAGCAAGGCCATTCAAGACTCCATATCAACCTCTAAGAGCACTCACCAGGTCGCAAGATCTCAGCAGACTCGCCATGTCTCCAAAGTATACGAAAGACCAACCATTCGGCTTCAACAACTATGTCACCAACATCGCCATAGTCGGCGCTACAGGCTCCGTCGGCGAGTATATCACCAAGCATCTACTTGCCACCGGCAAACACACTGTCACGGCCATCACCCGCGAGGACAGCAAAAGTACCATGCCACCAGGTGTCAAGGTCGCAAAGATCAAATACGATCAACCTGACTCGATCGTGAAAGCACTGCAAGGCCAGCAAGCACTCATCATCACCATGAAGACAGGCCAGAATGAAGCGAGCAAGAGACTGATTGCGGCAGCTGCGAAGGCCAACGTGCCTTGGGTCGTTCCGAATGAGTTCGGACCAGACTTCGCGACCCGCTCTGATATGGGACAAGATAGCGGTCTTCTTGCCGCTGTTATTCCAGTCCGCGAAGCTGTCCAGGAGCACGGTGTTAGCTCCTTCATTGGCCAGGTCTCTGGATTCTGGTACGAGTACTCGCTTGCCACCGCTCCCCAGGCTTACGGCTTCGACTTTAAGAACAAGACTGTCACGTTTCTCGATGACGGCCTAACCAAGATGAACACTTCAACATGGGAGCAGTGCGGCCGCGCTTTGGCGAGCCTGTTTAGCCTGCCACAGTACCCTCAAGACACGAAAGACGAAAGCGTTACCATCAGTAGGTGGGCCAACGATGTTGTTCGTGTGGAGTCGTTCTTCGTGAGCCAGCGGGATATGCTCGACAGCATTCTTCGGGTGACGGGCGAGAAGGAATCTGATTGGACTATCAAGTACCAGCCTGCGCAAGAACGGTGGGAGGAAGGTGACGCCATGCTGAAGGAGGGTGGTGCGAAGTTCGTTCAGGGATACATCCAGAAGATGTACTCGCGAGTCTTCTACAAAGATGGCAGTGGCGATTTCTCAGACAAGCTGGACAACGAGCATTTGGGACTGCCGAAAGAGGATTTTGATGAGGCGACGAAGCGGGCGGTTGATATGGTGGAGAGTGGGTACAACTACTTTGCTCGGGGTTAGCAAGAGGTTGCAAGAGCACGTGCGGATGCTTTGTCACCTTCTGATAGCTGTCTAGTCATACAGAGGAGAAGAGGTAACAGTGTTCAGACTTAGTCTTGGACGAGAACGAGGAACATTTAACCACTGAAAGCTCCCATGCTCGTATACTTTCACGTGTTCTCCTCATCTTTCTGTGGTCTGATCGGACTCGTCACTTCGTTCATCGCCCTCAACACCACCCATCCTCGTCGTGGTCTTCACAGTCATCTGGCCTCATTGCTTCGAGCCCACATGCCATCCATAAGCGACGAAAGCGACATATATGTCAGGAATGTAGCCCTCAGCAGCGAGTTCTTGGTCATCTCAGTCAGCCTCAAGCCTTCAGATGCTGGCTCCAGTGTAGGCCCAGGGCCCAATGGAACAGCCTACACCGGTATAATTAGATCACAGACCAATCGGGTGAAGATTGTGGCTGGAGTACGTACCTTGCGTCGACAACTGTGCCCTTCTCTTCCGACAACGCTGGAGATGACAACCATCATTATATGCCCTAGAAGCATCAAGACAACGAGAAGGATGATACGTACCTTTGAGTTTGTGATAGAGCTCGCTAAGCGGAACGATGATCCGCTCGATGTTTTCACCCTCGTCGAGATGCTGTTCAGGAAGGGCCTCGCCTTCCTTCAGATTGACCTCGACGGTTGCCATCTGGTGTAAGAGCGTCAGTATGCTCTCTTCGGCTCCGCCACTCCTCTCTCACCATCACCAACCTGCATGTTTGCGTTCGTCACTGAATCGAGCCAATACAATTAGCGTGTTCATGTATTCGACAACACATACGTACAGCCTGGGTCTGCCACGATGGTCGGGCTGCAATCGATCACCTATAGAGAAACAGCGAATCAGAAACATTCACTCACTTCCAGGTTGATTGCTTGAAGCTGGGCTCATGTCACACACCTTGCCCTCGTAGCCAGTCTCCTCCTTCAACTCACGCACCGCAGCCTGCTCCGGCGTCTCACCTTCGTCGATGAGGCCTGCCGGGAACTCCACGCAGAAGGCTTCGACGGGTGGACGGTACTGCAGGATGATCATCGTGGACGGTGGCTTGTTGGGATGGCGTAGAATTGGTGCGATGGCGACTGCATCTACGCCGCCTGAGCCACGTGTCTTGCGCGCGGCTGCCTCCCAGATGCGGTCTTTGCCGGTCTATAATGTTGTCAGGTCTTGGGTCTGCGGGTCTACCACAAGTTATCACAAACCTGATCAGTCCACTGCCAGATATCGTGTTAGTCCTCATTCACGCATCGGTGACTCTCGGGGCCACGCATACCTCGATCTTCCTCAGCTCCGTCCACTTCGCTTCCTCAGATGGCAGAGGCCCAATGTTGCGGATCTTTGGTGAGGGCATCTTGCGTTTGGTTGCGAACGCTCGGGCAGGTGTGAGTGACGAAAAGACCAGGTTGATGCGGTTGAGAACTTTTGTCAATGTACTTCGCATCGGAAGTCTTGGTGAAGGAGAAGCACAGAGATCAATCGTGAATTCTGCGGAAGAACGATGACGTCTTCATATATCGAGGCTTGGCTTGGCACAAAACCATTCACATGCCAAACGCAGGACGTTCACTCGGACAGCGATCACAGGAGTTCGGCGTGTATTGGAACGAAGCCAAAGCACTGTTGGTACTAATTACCGAGTCCCTCCCAAGATCGGACGAAGAAGGCTAGACGTCCTCCCTGGTTGTCGCCTTCTCCCTGCCGGAAACATCCTCAATATCGTCGACGTGCTGAGCACGAAGCTCCCCATCGACCTTCTCAATCTTCACTCTACCAGCTCCAATCTCAGCTAAGCTCACCCCTTGAGCCCTCAAACTTTCATACTCCAGCACGGCCTCTGCCTCTTCGTCCCGCTCAGACTGGGTCATTTCAGGACCGACGAACACGAATAACAGTATGTAAGCCCATACGGCGCCCAAGAAGATACCTGCAAAGGTAGAGCGGATCAGCTTCTGTGAAGAATGGTCCAAGCTTCGATTCAGAACTTACCAATGACCTTGCCATAGTTGTAGCGGCTAGCTCCAGTCTCTGGGTTCGGTGCTAGTCGAAAGCGCTCCCCTATGGTGGCTTCAATCGTGGACGATGCCGATGATGCAAGGTTGCCAAGCTGGTAGGTGAAGCTGTAAAACAGTGCTCGAACATGTGGCGGGCTCAATTCTACAAGATGTATAGGGCTGGGTGGTCAGCACTAGTTCGACGTCTGCCAAGATGCGGCGACTTACATTGGGCCCCAAACGCCGCCGACGAAGAACTGCTCAAAGAACACAGATGCAATCAAGCTCTGTGTCCGAAGAAGCATGTATGCCGGCACGATAGCTCCACCAAATAAACAAGCAACCATCATGGTCAATCGACGCCCGGTGAAGCTGGAGAAGTATCCGAGAGTTGTGCTTCCTAGAAGTGCTCCCAATTGGCCGACCACAGTGGTAACCGTCGTGAGTGTGTCACCGAAGCCGAGCTGATCTTTCAGAAACGTTGGGTATAGATCTTGCGAGCCATGAGAGACACTGTTGAAACCGCTCATCAAGATGACCATGTACACGAACAAGACCCAGTTCTCCCGGAAAGCAGAGTTTGCTTCGTGAAGAAAAGCTTTGAGAGCCCCACCCTTGTTTGAGCCATCGGTTTCTGATTGTTTAGAGCGATGCCGAGCTTCGCGCTCCGCTTTAACAACCTGGAAATGATTCGTCTCAGGTAAGTACAGCCGCCATGCGATGAGAAGAATTGGTGGACCAGCTCCGAACCAGAAGAGACTTCGCCATCCGTGTGGCGTCGTGGGCACGAGCGCACGATAGAAGACGGCAGCGAGCAGGTACCCAACTGCGTAGCCTTGTTGAAACAGCCCGGATGCGATGCCGCGAGCATCATAAGGTAGATCCTCGAGCGCTGTCGAGGCTGCAGGTCCAAGGAGTCCCCTATGGGCGTTAGCATCCCGCGCCATCGATATGCAGGGCTATATACTCACCCCATACAGATACCGTACAATGCTCGCACCGCTAGAAAAGGCCCCAAAGAATTGCAGAAACCAGAAGCAAGCTCGAGGACGATGAATAGGAAGAGATTGCCAACCATTAGGTATTTACGTCCATATCTGCGGTACACAATTCGGTCAGCCCAATTACAGCTGTTCTCGATTCCTTAGACACTCACCGATCACTCAAGCTGCCTGAGATGAGCGCACCAACAGAGCGCAGCATGAGGGTCACTGTGATACCCCAGGAAACATCGGACGGTTCTTTGCCGAAGTCTTTGGCGATCTCTGTCACTATGCACTGTTAGTGAACAGGAGGAACATCAGATTTGGCAGAACTTACAGCATAAGGATACGGTGAAAAAGTCGAATGCATCCCAGGCCCATGACAACCACCCTATCAAGAACATAGACCTAAAATAAGGGTAACAAGGTTAGTCATGTCTCGAGTGAGAGCACCCGCAGACAACCGTGAACGGGTACCCGGTTACCCAATAGTACTTACCATTGATGGCTGTCCAGCGAACGTATGATTGTCCAAGGGTTCGTGAGCTTCGATCGTGGTGGCTTCAACGTGGTGATCCGACCAGGAATATAGCGAGCAATCTGACGACCTGAGTAGAAGTATCCAAGCTCCATGTTGTTCCTCATGCTGGCGGTGTTGTGCTACGCCGTGGCGTAGAAGTGCTTGTGTCAGGGAGTGGCACTCGAGATTTGAGTCAGCAAGGTTGCTGGAGAAGGGTGACAGGGTATCGCAAGTCGGACATGATGTAGATTCGTTGGGCACCGGGCTTTTATCTGGAGGAGCTCCCTGGATCGGTACTCGTGGAATTCCTCATTGCGCTCACGTTGCAGCCGCACCACATGTTGCAACCCGTCAGCTTCACGGCATGGCTCGACCTTTCATTGGTCTCATGAAGGTGATGTAGCAAGGGTAGCAGTTGATCTCACCCCGAAAGTGGCTTCAAGACAGCATGGGGCCCCAGAATGTTTGCGGGGTCAAGGCTCGGGCGTTCTGGGCGCTCGCAGGTGGCGGTCCAAGCGCTAGTCGAAGCATTGAAGCAACCACCCATCGCTCGTGTTCAAGGCTCAGCTATCCGATCCAGAGTGCTTAGACACGGGAGTCCGATCGCTTAGCAGCGTTGGCACGCTGAGGCGGCCTCAGGACAGCTTCCTGTCGTTGTCAAACCGATGGTCTCACGACTCTGGAAAGCTTAAGGTGCTGCACGTTGTACAAACCACGAAGTTAAATTTCCACAATGGACGTTATGCTTAAATGGCATCGTCCGTATGAGCCGCCTCGACTTGTAGGCGTGCAGCTTATTACGTAAGTTCCGTAGGCTGAAAGCTTCATGCTCAGATGCAATCCGCCTCCGCATAGTCGCCCAGCCCTCAAAGTGGACCACGGTCCGAAAACCCAAGGCAATGAGAGAAGGCCCACAGAGAGGCAAACAGCTTGCGGTGCGCTCCAAACTGTACTTCATGGCCCTCGAGGTGTGGAAGCTCCAGGCTGGTCTCCTTCCGGAGCATAGACTCACAGGGAAGCAGCCTCCATAAAGACCCATCTCAAGTAATGGCACCCGAACACGTAGTCCTGTTCACTCAGCTTATCTTCGATCTTAATCGGGAGGCTCGACATTGTTGAAGGGGCTCATGCGTCTTTTCGCGGTGTTTCGCTCCCACATCGGAATGAACAGCAGTATTCTTATCTTTTGTGACGTTGAAGCGGGACTGCGTGACCGAGCAATATCAATATCGGATTGGGCTAGCCGGCGGCCCCATCAAGACGGGCTGTGCCATCGAACGTCGATGAATCTGTGATACGCCTCATCTCAAAAGAGGCGTCAGACAGGCTGAAGTACCTTTCGACTTGGTCCTGACTACAAATACGCTGCGATTCTCCGTGCAGCAGAAAGGGATAAACTCCAATTCATGTCCTGTGCTTTCAGTCTGCAACGCGAGAGGCCTGCTGCAAAGCACAGCTCGAAGAATCGTCATAGAGGATGTAACAAAAGAGCTCCTCGCTGTCTGTGCTTGTCCAAGTCTTCTGCCACCGTATGGTGCGGGCCAGTCTCGTTCAGACCACATGGCAAGCCATGCTATTCAGTCCGAAGGCTCCATCTCCCAAGAGTGCTCCGGTCGTTGGCTGGGATCAATCGAGCGTGATCGATAGCTGGTGCATCCCCTCGTCCTGGGCCAGTGTGGCCAGTACATTGCGCGAATCGTGAACTTAGCACATGACGCAACCATGGCCAGGATATAAGGAGGGCTGCAAAGTCATAAGTTCATATTCAAGCGGTAAGTTTCACAAACAGCAGAGTTCGCAGCATTCTCAATTCGACTCCAACCTCTTGTGTGTAAGTGCAAGACAGACAAGCCTTGTCAGGCGTATCGTCCGGTTATATCACTCAAGATGAACGCCATGGTCGACAACGAGATTCCGAGGCCACCCGACCAACTGCATCAGCGGTTGATGAGTACTCCGAGCCACACGAAGGGCCGACTGTACGTTTACACCATGAGAGGTGGCACAAATAGCTGACCCACAACCAGTTGCCCACGGCAATGCAAGCCTTGTTGACCCAGTATGTCCAAGCGCGCGCGATCCGCATACAACGGTCTTTCATGCGAATACATCGGTCTTTCATGCGAGCATGCTTGGGAGGAACACGCGCAGGTCCAATCCGTACAGCGAGAGCACAGGTTCAATGGCCATAACCCGCTTCGAACGTGCAGTGGAAGAGGCGGACAGCAGGCCCCTATCGATTTGGCCGGCTGGTGGTGAGTGACTCTTACTCGCCACGACCAGTCAAGCGAGCTTACATTCTCCAGGAAGTGCTGCAAATGTCGACAGGTCAATAATCCAGCCCTTCTGCCCGATCAATGTATCTGTGGACATGTGAAGGACAACGACTGCTACATCTATCCAAGGGCCAAGTAAGGAGCTGTTCACCTTTATCTTTTTCGGGCCTTTCAGCAGGTGGGCACCGGGCGAGTGCCATGAGAATCACGAGGGCGATGCTGTGTCGAGAATGATCCGGAGCTGCACGGTTCCACCGGGCGTGATGCTGGTGCTGAGGTATCGGACATCTTAGAACTCACAGAGCCTGGAGCTCTGGCATACCAGTCGCCGTCTGACAATGTAGGGGAAGATGAATGAAGTCAAGGGAAGGAGACAGGTTGTTGCCCGTGTAATAACACGAGGTAACTCCCGCTCAGCCCTATTTGCCCCGGAGCAGACCGGCCCGAAACCTATTCTTTCTTCACTTGCCACTTCAGCCTCTAATAAAATTCTGCAAACGCGGATATTTAGGCTCCCACATGAGCAACAGGCTTTGATGGCATGTCTCAAGCATGTATAGTACGAGGGGCCAAGGGTCTCATCGCGCTTAGAACTCCGAAATAAATTCGGGCGGGTCGAATTTCCTGGTTCGAGCTGACGACAACTTTTGGGAAGGCGCAGCAGAGTATCCAAATCAGCCGCGTATTGTGTTTACATCTTCTATCACCTTCTCGTCTCCCAACTGTCAAGTCTTCAGAACATTGCAACTCCATTGAACCTCGATCTGCTTTCCTGCGTTTGCCGCCGAACGATCACATCTTGCCTGTTCGCCACCACGGCTCGCCACCGATCAAGATGTTCTTCACCAGTCTGGCAACTTTCCTTCTCCTTCCCGCGGCCATTCGTGCAGCAGCAATCACGAATAGCACGATAGCATGCAATAATAGCCCGGCCCTCTGCTCGAAGACTTACGGCCAGGTGACATACCTTGGCGCTCACGACAGCCCTTTTGTGCGAGACGAGAGTACCGGCTTCTCCACCAGCGGCAACCAATATTACAATTCGACCGTCCAGCTGTCAGCCGGAGTACGATTGTTGACCGCACAGGTTCAGATCCCAGATGGCAGCACTGCGCTTCACGTCTGCCATACATCGTGCGACTTGCTGGACGCGGGTAGTCTCACAGACTGGCTGATCGAAGTTCGGACCTGGCTGGAGTCCAATCCCAACGAAGTCGTCACACTACTGCTCGTGAATGGCGTGAACGCTTTAGGTAGTGAGTTGACTGCGCAATACGATGCTGCCGGCATCACCTCGAGCTTGGCATACACGCCGTCTGGTCCATCGTCAACCTCGCAGAACTGGCCGACCCTACAGAGTCTAATCAGTAGTGGCACGAGGTTGATCAACTTTGTTCCGGATCTGAATGAGAACTCGGGTGCTCCCTTTCTGATGAACGAGTGGAACTACGTCTTCGAGAACGACTACGAGATAACCTCACCCTCGGACTTCAGCTGCGACCTCAACAGACCTGCGAACTTGATTAACCGAACGCCACAAGCTGTATCGAATGGGATGATGCCTCTCATGAACCACTTTCTCTACCACACAGACGAAGGCTCACTCTTCTCGATCGAACAGCCTAACGCAACGTATGTTACGACCACCAATGGAGAGGCTGGCTTAGGAAATCTGGGTACGGCGGCCGAAACTTGTAGATCCACCTACGGCCGAGCACCCACCTTCATTCTGGTCGATTTCTGGAACGTCGGCCCTGCCATTGCTACGGTCGACCAACTGAACGGTGTTTCAAGTCCAGTGGGCCGTGCGAGGGTGTCAACGGCCAACGAAGCACCCACATCTGACGCAGCTCCACCACCTGCAAGGACTTGGACGTTGTGCTTGATGAGTATAGCGCTGCTGGTTACGTACGCAGTCCTTTGATGACCACTGTGTGTCAGTTGGCGTCGGACGGTCGGGATTGGTGTATGTTGGAGGTTCCCCCATCCGAGTGCAGACTGTTTTCCGATGGCGAAAAGTCTCGAAGATAGAAGCAGCATTTGCATAGCGGGCGTAGCGACATATCTCGTGGGTTGCTTCCATTGAGACGTATGCCGTAGCTGTCCACGAGGTCGCTCGGAACACTTTCGCTTCCATAGCTTATCTCACCGCCACTACCGAGTGACAGAAGATCTTTGCAAAGTCAGAGCACAGCAGGTGATGATGAGATGATGCCTTGGGAATCTCGTGGTTCGCAACAGCTCTATCAGGATCGTGTCGGATCTCGGAGAAGCACTTCCAGATGCACCATTGTCTTGCTACATCCCGGCAGCATGTCGTTGTTTCTGATCAAGGCAAATGCGCTCGGAAAATGGCATAAGTGTTGTACGAGTACCACCGAACTTTTCCTCGCGACCAGGTCCTTGGATCTCTCCATCTGCACAACCAAGATGCACTCATGCACGTGAGACGCAAATGTAGTACGGCATTGAAGCCAAACCGCGGGTAGCATCAACGACTGGCCGGCATGCCGATGGATAAATTAATGACAAGTCAGCTGTGGAAGGGTTAAGCACGTCTAATGCCGTGCTTTTACCAACTGTCAAGCAGACTTGTGGGATTCAGCCACCCGTGCACTGCATATAATCCCTACACTTCCAGGGACCGTCTCGTCGGGTTATCTCAGGGCGGACGGCAGGGTGCAGCTTTCGCACTTTCTCGGTCGAGATCTCGTTGGTGTCGGAAGGGCGCTTCACGTCATCGGACATCGCGAACATGACCGTGCCATCGTACATGCAAGTAGCGGTCGAGATGTGTACGAAGATGTTCAATAGTGTATGTAGTGGTATGAGCGGGTACTTCCAACCCACACTACTAGAAGTCCAGGGCGAGTTCTCGAACATCTCCGCTTCAATGGTAACGGCAATGTACATACGTAGGCGCTGAGGATGATCCTGTGGAGAGTAGCCGGACGACTGCCAGATCGCTCGAGCGGGACCTGACCCACGTTCTCCACGGCGAATCTGTGCGATGGTGCGCCCTGCTGCAACATGGAGTCCACGGTCTCCTTGTAGAGCATATCGCCCAGATCGGGCGTTCTGCTTCCCAACCGTGACGGGACGGGCAGTTGATATCGTGCAATGTGTATCATCTACGGGTACGTGAAGGCATCACCGGACGGGTCTGACCACACGTGACTTGACGACGATAAGAGCGCATCGTGGATCGGATTGCACCTGCAGTGGGTTGATCGAATGCACAACGAAGCACCCGCTAGCATCGCATCGCATAACCCCGGCTCTAGCTCAATGTCAAAAACAACCTTCTACCCTGGCCCCTGTCACCGACCGGCTCGAGCTAATCTAACGCTTCGTCCACCAGCCGACCCGCCTCGCCGCTTTCCACGCAGCTCCGGCCACCTGGTACGCGCCACGGGTAGGTTGGGTAGGCTCGATCAGATGCAAGTCCAGCACGTCAAAAGCAGCCTCACGCAATGTGACAAGCCCTCCAAGTATCCGGCCCATCGTGATTGGTCCGGCTTGAGCGCTCTTCATCAAGTCCTGGCGATGGGAGAACGCTACTGTGATGTGGGAAAGACTGGTCCACCTCTCGATGGACCAAGGGGATCCCGTACTCATGTACGAGCTGCGTTACAGGCCCAGCGCCATGAAACCTACGCCGCCATATTCCACATGGTGGCCCTGTCTCGCGACAGATCCCGGTGTGCCGTTTTGCGTGATAGCGGAGCGAACGATTCGAGCAGACTCGACCCAGGGAAACTCGAAAGGATGTAGCATCACAGCTTGACGTGGGGCGCAGTTCGCAGCAGCACCAAGTGACCGGCGACAAAGGCGTACAGTCATGGTCATGCGCTACAGGTAGCGAGGCTCACTGAAACGACGAGTGCACTGGAAGGCTAGCCATGATGTTCGCCCTGGCATGCACGTTTCTCGTGACTCGCAGACTCGCAGCGCAGTGCTCATCGTCGAGAGCATGCTCGTGCACGGGCAAGCAGGATGATGCTGCTGCGGGCGGGTAGCTATGCAGATACTCGAAGTGGACTAGATACAGCCTCGGGAGGTGTTTAGAGCCGTCCGAGCGCGTGTCAAATGGCAGTCTGCGACTCCGGCCCGTCAGTAGCTGGGAAGCGCTGTCGGTATCATGTTAGCAGCCTGCATCTGGGTAGACAGAAGGATTCCCGGAATCGATCTCGCGAAGTGAGGAGCGGAGCACCGGGCATTCAATGCTTACCGGGTTGGTTTCTAACGCTCATGCTGGTCCCCGTCGAACTATATCTTGCTCGTCAGTCCGAAATGGCGCCGAGTCTGTGAACCCGCTCCTTCAGTAGCCTGGACCCGCGTGTCGCTTCAACAACCTTCCATCAAACCTACAGTACGCCAACGAGTGTTAGACTGTCTATTTCTGCATCCAGCCGTTGACGCTCCCGGTTGATTCCTACTATAAGACTTATCCACCCCTCGTATCTGCGACACCAAGAACCTTATCATCTAGCAAACTCATCAGCAGGATCAACTTCGACATTGAAGTGGTCAATCAACCTGCTAATCTGCGACACCCGACTTATTCCTGGCGTTGACAACGGCATCCATCTGGTGGGGGTCCGAGATACCGGTCTGCAGTCATCTGTCCACCATCAACCCACTGGCTACTACATTCCTGTATGCAACCACCCATGGCATCGTTGACAGTTCGCACGCAGAACTTCCAGGCGGAGGGGCCTGCAAGTTCCAGAAGACAGGGCCCTTACCACTATCACTCGAGATTGCCAACGCCCGGGACGTCTACAAGGCCCTTTGGCGCTTTCGATGGCCCGCAAGCAGATGATGGCAGCAGAGACGTGTACTTCCGACATGATGTGGAGCGACGCGATAGCTACCACAGAGAGTCGCAACCGAAAGACAGTCACCACAATCTCCTTCCGAGCTCTCCACCATACCAGCTCTCCGACTCACAGAGGCCCTTGCTGCCTCCCTTGATGACAGTCAGTGTGGTCGTTCGTAGGCTTGCGCAACTACTGACGTTCTCAGGTACTCGGCGATGCCATCAGGAGCCCGCCTCCGACACCACAGACGAAGAACGTCTCTTTACAACCACTTCCGTGTGAGCCCACGATCTCAGCCGGCACTTACAAGCCGCCTTCACTCTATCCCAACAAGAAGCTACGGACCGACTTCCGTTTCGAGCCTGTAGCACCTATCACCGACCCGTACACATTCTACTCGTCAGGACGACTACCAACACCGTTCGAACGGCCTTACTGCGACATCTCTGAGCCTCGTCGACGTCCTTCCTACCAGCACGGAAGTACGAGGCGCACACAACCTTCCACAAGTCAAATGCCTGGACAATCTCCTCGTCAGGACAAGGTCCCCACTGGTGTACCTTCATTTGCCAGCAACTACTGCATACCGTCAGTGCGGCCATTTGAAGGGACCGATGTCAGTCACTCTCCTCGTCTTGAGAACGGGCGACCTTTCTCACAGCGACCAAACGACCATCGAGATGCATATGCTCCCATGCGCCCATACGAGAGAGGCTACTCGTACGGACCGGACTCGCAAGTCAGTTCGCCTTCAATACCAGGCTGCTCGGAGCGACACTCCACCTGTCGGCCAACTCGCGACGATGTTTACGGTTGGTCCGACGCGTCCGAGGCGTATCCAGAGTCACAGTCGCCCTACTTCGTTCCTAATCACTACGACTACAAGCACGGGAAGACTCGAAAACGAAGCAACCTGCCAAAGCAGTCTACAGAGATCATGAAAAACTGGTTCGACAAGGTGAGCAACAGGCCGAGGGAATAGTTGGAGCGGTCAAGTCTAATCGAACGCAGAACATCTCAAACCCGTACCCAACAGAAGAGCAAAAGGCTATGTTCTCGAACGTGAGTTTGTCCCTCAGATGGCATATCCCTCAGCTAACGACATGATCAGGTCACGGGCATTAGTATGACCCAAGTCAGCAACTGGTTTATCAACCACCGACGACGATATCCTGAGCTTCGCGACAAGCGTGAGAAGGGTCGCGGGCAGGATTATGATATGTAGGCGCGGCCGGTGCCGTCCTCATTTACAAAAGTCACCCTGATACTGTTTTACAACGCTGCACCATTCCTCATCCTACCATGTCTGTCCTGTCGATACTCCACGAGACTGGTGTTCATCACGCAGAATCACCAACACTGATGACAAAGAGCTCGCGTTCCCACCATTTCCAGAGCACCCCGAGTCGCTTTCCTCCGACGAACCTTGGGACCACAAGCGGCCAGCAAAATTCCCTATTGGTAACCTTAGTTGATGGCGTTTGAGTTTGCAATTCGCCAATTTTCAGCTCTCTGGGCAAGTTCGTCAATCTATCTCGCGCGCGTAAGGTGGATCGAGATATAATCTTAGATTCATGTCCGAGCATCTACTCTCGAATTTTGCACAATCGCACTTGACGATCCCTGCTGCGAGATGTTGGTAGTCCAGAACCTGAAATACCATCGATTGGAGTGACCCAGCTCTGCAATCATCCCGCAGTACGACAGCGAAACTTCAAACTAAAGAAAAGGTTCGTTCGACTTTACGGCCGCGTGGATGCCGTGCTGTCGTCCCTCGTGTGCGCTGTCTGCATGCTGCAGGCATTAAAGAAGGTTGATGATCGAAAGTCAAACTGCCGGTTCCATCTCCGACTTTTCGCGATCTGCAAGTCACCGCCCCTGTCTGTTTTAGCCCCGTCTGAAGTGGATCCTCTCGATCCTCCAACGTGGCACCACGGCACCGGTTTCCAATCGAGATGGGACCCGGACCAAAGCTTCATGCCAACCCTAGCTGCGATGGCTGTTCGTGGGTATGCCGGATACCGCTATATGGGCGTATAGTACTACTAATCAAACAACTAGACCAGACTTGAAGATGCATCCTTCCTGGACGACGGACGACAGGACGACAGGAAGCTAATGACTCAAGAGCCACACATCGATGTCTGCTGACATCGGCTTTCTCAATCACACCTTCTCCGCACCAAACCACGGCCGGCATACCGTCAAAAGTTATGCCGTAGTATGACTAAGGTAGACCATCTAGAACACAACGCGGTATCCGTATACCTTCACTAGGTACTCGACGACAAGACCCGATCTCTCTATTCGTGCTCAAACCTCGTGCCGTCTCCACCATGAGTCTACAAACGCACATTCTCTCGTCAAGCGATAAGGGACTTTCGAGCGTCACGACCCTCATCGTAGGAAACAAAGCCGCGGCCCTGATCGATCCACCATTCCTCGTGCCCGATGCGAATGCTGTTGTCGATTGGGTGAACCAGAAGGCAAACGTGCCGTTGAAGGCCATCTTCGTTACCCATCATCACCCTGACCACTACTGTTCCGCAAATCCTATCCTTGACGCATTTCCAGAGTCCAGGCTGTACGCAGTAAGAAGCTCCGACGACTGCTAAAGTCCAGTGTTTCACTACTGAACAGATGTGCGCATATAGGCACCCTATGGTTAGTACAGTAGTGTGCTGCCGACTCAGTGTCTCTGCTGTCGTGCTGGGTGTGTTTCATCGTGCTTAATTCTATGAGTCAGTATGCGCCGGGATCGATCGAGAATACGATGAGAAGGTGAAGTATTGGCTCACTGTCTTTGGAAGTAAGCACGCTGCTTTGCGCAATGGGTGCCGTAACACCCAGCGCTGAAGGCGGTCGTAGAAGAGAACGTGCCGGAGAAGCCGACAAAGCCGATTCCATTCCACCATAGCCTTTTCGTCCTCGATGGCAATGTCGATTCGCTAATCGTGCTTCTAGGACCGCTGCAGGGTGATTCGGTCGACCATACGCTGTTCTGGCTGCCCACCGAGCGTACTATTGTCTGTGGTGACTCAGTATATGCGCGCAGCACGCACGTCTGGTCGGTGGCCGTCATATCGATAGGACACGATCGAGGATTTGCTGACGTGTGATAGGGTTGAGGAGATAGAAACGCCCCAGATCTACGATGCGTGAATTCAGACCCTAGATCTGATCGAAGCTTTGAATCCATCGAAGGTCATCCCAGGACATATCGAGTCTGGATGGGAGCTGGATGCAAAGGCCGATCTGGCCCACAACCGCAAGTATCTGGAGTTGTTCGCTTCGAAGGTCACTCATGCAAAGCAGAAGCCTAGCGTTGATGAGCTGTTCGAAACTTTCAAGAATGCTTTCCCTCAGGTAAAACCTCGTGTCTTTCGTTTTGCTGCGGTTCAGCTAATGTCATCCTCAGGCGGACAAGAATCTGGATTTCTTTCTTGGACATCTATCGTAGGTACAAACTTATCATAAATGAGATGTCACTAACTCTTGTGCTTTTCGTCAGAAATACGCATGGCGAAGGGGGCCAAGTCTGGGAAGAGAATCGCCTCCATAATGTCGGTGACAGGACCAAAGAACAGCTAGAGGCCTACTACTTCACTGCGTAAGAGAGGCTCAGATTCTTCCGGCAAAATGTCAATGGTGAAACCTAGCTTTCCGATAGCACAATCAAGCCGGGCTTGAGATCGGGTGTTTTATGTCGTTCGTGACGCATCTCTCGTGGAGCACAACCACCCCATGTTATTGATATATACTCTGGGCTGGCGGATCTCCGCGCATCCTCCGCCTAGCATCGTTTCTCATCCTTCTAGCTTCTTTCTCGCTAGACCAGCCATCAGGACGTTCCCCGTGCTGCCAGCCATCGTCAAGTCTTCGTTTCCGTCGCCGCTTCCGCGAAGCTGTTGAACTTCTGTTGTCGTGCGGGTTACCATCTTCACGAGGGTAGAAGTGTTTTGGGCGTGGGGCTAGTCCAGCTTCAATCAGTAGCTCTTCGAAGTCTGGTCCAAGTGGATATTGCGAGACGAGCGAACTGTGGTCACAGCACGGCGAGTGTCTGATGGGCAGGAGCCAATCGTGTAGGCTATCTCCGAATACAGCCTTGAAGTTACTGTAAGAAGTCCCAAGGTCCCATGGATTCATGCCAGGCAAGGTCTCCAAGATAGCAAATGTTCTTGGTTGAGCTGCGGGGAGCGGTGGTCGATCGGTTGGAAGGTACACAGGATATGTGACAGTGCCTTTCCATACGCGCTCTTGAAAAGGAAGGACCGAAGAGCGGCGGGGCGGCCTTGGAGTCTGAAGGTTTGTGAAATAGGTCGAGTGACTGGGGTCATTTAGATCCGAGTTTAGAGGAAGCTCGCTGTCACCAGATCTACTGGGCGAAGTGTCACCTCGCAGGTGGGCTTGCGGAGGGGCTGGAGGTCCATCAAATGCTTTGCCTTGTAATTCAGGCGGAAGAAGGACGGCCAAGAGCGTGGTGCGTGAGTACGCATCGATGTTCTCGATGGTGGTGACGTTCCTGAATGCCATCCATAGTGAGTTGGCAACCATGCCGATGGTGAAGAAGACAAAGAAGCCGGCAAGGCCAAGCGCAACCAGCCAGTGGACTTTCAGATCGTTGCTTTCTTTGCCTTCCGCTACGAAATAGGCAAGAACGGCCAGTACGTAGCCAGAGAGAAGGAAGCTGTAGAAGTTGAATTGCACGAAGAACTTGTAAGACCGCTCGCCGACAACGCCGCCAACCCAAGGACAGAAATGGTCCATCTTCAGCGTGCAGCGTCCCACATCTTGGTTATGATGTGTACGGTCGGGCTTCCAGTTGTTGCAGTGCGGGCACCAGATCGGAAACCCTCGAGAGTCGCAGGCGAAGACATCGAGACGCCAGAACTCTTCCAATCCGGGTGCTGGTTCTAGATCTGCCTCATCTCGTTGGGCTCCGAGGGATGTGTAACCGGGGTGCAGCCATACTACGAGTAGGAGACGTAGCCAAGTTGCTGCAACTGGGATGAGTAGGAAGCAATATGCTATCGGAAAAGCCAAGCCGAGTGCGGTTCGTTTCGGTACGCCGTCCGGAGGGTTGAGTAGAAATTGGATTGCGAGCGGGCCTGTGATAACGTAGGATGCGTAGGCGACGATGAGGGCGAGGAAGATGGGAACAACACGCGCGGTCCAGACGCTTACTGCGTTTCTCGCGGCAGTCATTGCGCTCGAAGAAGGCCAGTGGCCTTGCGGCCGCACACAGAGGTCACCGCCGTATTTCAAACTCGTGCTATGCAGGAAGATGTAGGTTGAAGTGAAGTATACGCGCCAGGTGACTTTGGTGGCGGGTGATGTTTCGGCTCCTTCCGAACGCTAGCGGCTCAGGTTAGACTGCTCTCGCGCTCGCAGCTCCACCAGCCACCAATCTTCTTCAATACATCTTCGCACCGACAGCGACGGTGGGCATCAACCGGCTGTCATCGGTACATCTGAAATACGTGCAAGACTCCAACTGAGTGATCTGCTCGATGCCGACAGTCATGCGACGGCCATGATGACTCTGGCCGACCTAGGATCCTACGATGGACGACACGAGTGACCCACAGATTCACTGAACCGGATACTGCTTCTCTGGCGAAACACCAGCACCTGTTGGACTCTCAAACCGTCTGCGGACCTCATAATCACTTGCACAATCGGAAGCGTTGACTCGAATGGCTATCATGTAACATCCCGGCCGTCGCCACGGCGTCGAGCACTGGACAAGACAAGCAGTGTTGAAGAGAGTTGACCGCACGTACGGCCATATACAATCGGATGCCAACGTCTTGTGCAGCCTTCTTGTATGCTGGAACAAACTGGTACTCATTAGTGGCATTGGTTGGACGTCTGTCCCTCTCCGGCCTTCTTGCCCTCGCCCGATTGGATTGCTGCCTTGTGCTAAACTCTTTTTGGTAGGGGCGATTATTTCACCAGGTATAAGTTAACAGCGAATCTTCTTTACTAGCATGTCTCTTTATTCATATTTATCTCAAGACGCAAGCAAGACACTATTGATATCATGGCATCGATCAATGTTCAGGCTAATACCGCCGGCAAGCGCAAACGCAATGTAATAAATTACGCCGAAGCCGATATCATGGACTTTGAGATGGAAGACGACCTTGCGGACCATTCTCTTTTGAGCAGTGATGAGGACGATGGTCTCGCGGAAGACGACTTTGCTTATGGCTCTCGCAAGGTAGAGTCTGTCCAAAGCCATGTTTGACATAGAGTTCTGACTTGCTTGAGAAGACAGCAAAGTCCAACAAGCAGAAGAAGTCAAAGAAGCGTGTCAGGTTTACGACACCAAAACCAAAGAAGGCCGATAAGCCATTTCCATTCCTGGCTCTGCCGGCTGAGCTCCGCGACTTCATCTACGAGCTTGCGCTCGTCGAACCGGAAGGCTTGACCCTCGTCTCCAAGACGAAGTCATACCGTCGCACCGTTGGCCGCGGCGTGGTGCACAAAACGGACGCATCAGGATATAGTACTCAGGAGATCGCTGAGCAATCTGGTGATCTCGTTCCGAATCTCCTCGCCGTCAACAAGCAAATCCACGCAGAGGCCATCGGTTACCTCTACAAACAGCCCATCGTCCTTCACGACACCATGGCGCTCCACACGTTCATTGCCGCTATCGGCACCAACCGACTTCAATTGACTGACGTTATTGTGAGGGGCTGGGGTTATGGCAGAGGAGCACATAAAGCGTCGAACGTCGCTGCCTTGACCATCTTAGCAGGATGCACGAATCTGAAGTCGCTGGATCTTGACTGCAACATTGGCTGGAGCAGAACGCCAAAGCAGCTCGCTCGTCAGTTATATCGGGACGGCCATTACTTCTTGGAGGCCTACGGAGCCGCGAATGGTAGCAAGGATGCTGCGCTGAAGGTCCTGAAGGTCGGCAAGATGAACACTGAGAATGGACGTTGGCATTCGCGGTATTCTGCTAGCCAGAATCCGTCGCAAGATAGTGAGCATAACAAGTTCATTGCAAGGTTTGAGGAGGAGATGAAGAAGCTGCTGAAAGTCGGAGAGTAATGGCTGTTGATTCCTGCAGCTGTGACGGTCGTGCATGAGATATTATGGTGTCATGGTATTAAGAGAAGGTCACGGACAGATTGAAGACCATTGGGTATCGATGTTGGAAGCGATCAAGGAAGAGACATGAACGCAAACGCATGGCATGAGCATTACTAGGCGTTCATCGGGTTTAATGCTTTTCATCTGCTAGTTTCGTCGAGCTGCATAGCCATGGAGTTTTTGTTTTTCAAAACAGGATGTTAACATCTCTTTTCGATCACGAACAACGATCGTACTGCTTGTCGTAGCACGACGGTAAGGACGCTATTGATGGAACAGATGTCCTAATAGACTCATGACCGGCCCATTCTTTGGACGAGAGTTTCAGACGTCGCCATCGACTACACTCGCCACAGTGTTCCAACTCGTACTCCTGATGCTCCCGACCTTTTCGATATCCCACCAGGCCGACGACGGGGAGTCGGAAATCAAACCCTGAGGAGCCACTTCCGGCACACAAAGCTTCTGTCTACGGCCCGCGCAGATCGCTCGTCATTTCTGAAACGTTCTCTGACATCAGGCCTATAACAGAAAACAGGTCCGCGAGGTTTTTACCTTTCCGGCAAGAACGCGGAATCCGGGCACCAATCCGTGTGGTTCTACAAACTGTGAACCTGTTTGGAATCGGCATTGTGACGTCCCGGTGATGTTATGTTGGTTTTGGCGGAGGAAATTGGCACCAATGCAGAGAATGCTTCGTTCGGGTGATTTGAGTTGGCCATACCTAAAGCAAGGTAGTAGGAGCAAACAGGACTGGTAGGTAGGAGATTCGGTCATTTGGAAGTCATACCGTCTCCAATACCCTTGGGCACTTTCACTTTGCCACAGTCTTTCATTGTACTTTCCTACAAACAACTCGTCCTTGCAACGCTCTTACCTCCGGTGCACGATCTGTACCTTCCAATCCGGGGATTCAGCTCCCACCGCAACCACCATGGCTTCAGTAGTCACCCGCGTCAAGAACAGTGTGTCCCGGAGCGCCGCCGCCTCCATGTCACCCAGCGGCCGTAAAGAGCGCAAAAGCCCTCCCAGCCACGGACGAGTCATCCCTCCCGAACCAGTCCAGCAACAACCCGACGGCGAGCTCACATCCGCAGAAGCGGATCCCGCCGTAACAGCACACAATTTGGCGAGAGCAAACAAGATGGTCCCGAAGCTTCAATGGGATGACAGGTTGGCGCATGATGCCCAGACGTGTGCGAAGACCTTGGCGTCAACGGGGAAGCTTGAACATTCGAGCAACGAGGTGCAGGGCGAAAATCTATACGTGACTTCAAGTGCGGATGCGAAGTTCGAGGAGGCGATATCGGAATGGATGAACGAGGAGACGAGCTACAAGGGGGAGAAGATTGGGGAGGGCAGGTTGGAGGAGTATGAAAATTTCTGTAAGTGCATGGAGCGTATAAGGTTTTGCTTCTTTTCACTGACTGAATTCACAGCACAATGCCTATGGCACAGCACCACACACGTTGGAATGGGCAAGGCGAAAGCTCAGGACGGTCGGACATACATTGTCGCACGATACTCGCCACGAGGCAATATTGCAGGAGAGAAGCCATTTTGAGAGGAAGGGCATTGCGTTGCTTTGAGAAAGATGTCTATTCGAGCATTGAGCGATGGAGCTGCCATAGCGGCCAGGCGTTTTGCATTCCCAGCGAACCCAAGAATACCACTTGGGGTCCTTCATGATGTATAGTAGTCTGTGTTCGAGAAAATGGAGTTTCAAGACCAATCCTACTAAGCAAGCAGTGACCCATGTATGTGTGAGTGGTTAAACGATACGTTCAGTTTGCACAATGTATTCAGATGTACATTATGTCAAGAAGCCTCCGACTCGCAGTAATCGTACCAAGTCTATTCCCAATGTCGGTCGCGAATGGTACGTACGTCTCATTAAATGCCATGCCAGTGTAATCACGCTCAGCCATGTTTCATGCAGCATCATGAATGCCCAATCGTACGAGATCTTGTCAACCCGAATCAGAAACCGATCCTACCCATGCCCGTACTCCGTAAAATTCAACATCGTCGATCTCAAGACGACTCCTCTCCCGGCGCAGAGTCAGATACATCGACGGTGCTTGCTACGTCACCAATCTCGGTCACGACGACTGCAAGAGGTGTGTCATCCCGGGGCAGGATGTGGTCTTCAGTCGTTCCGTCGTCTTCAGGGTACTCTTCGGAAGTGGGTCGCCCCTGTCGGTCCTTGCCTGCGGGCTTGTGGTCGGGCCAGCTAGTTGGAGCTGTGCCTTTGGCGGTTGTTGTCAGAGGTTGTAGAGCTTGCGTGGTCATAGACTCTGTCGTTGACGTTACTGAAGTCGGGACTACCTCGGGTATGTCGGTGGAAGTGGTTAGAGCTGAGGTTGCGACCACTTCAGGCTTATCAGTAGAGGTGGTTGCCGCAGTGGTCGTGACTACCTCGGGCATGTCGGTGGAAGTGGTGAGAGCTGAGGTTGGGGCCACTTCAGGCTTGTCGGTGGAAGTGGTCGAGGCAGTAGTCAGTGCACCGGTCAGCGCAGTGGTAAGAGCAGTGGTTGGAACGACTTCAGTCTTATCAGTGGAGATCGCAGGAGCTGGGCTGCCAGTCGTGACCACAGCAGGAGTTTCCGTAATCTTACTGTCCGACGCCGACGTCTCCAACGTTGTGGCTGCCTTAGGTGTTAGTGGTGCCGTGGTGTAAGCATCGGGCACAGTATTGACTGCAGTCCCAGTTGATTGTTTCCATTGCGATGTAGTGCCTTGCCAGCTGCCTTGGTGTGTTTCAAAGTCGATGTCGTCGACTCGCCGGTGCTGGACGTAGATGTCTCGCTAGTGGTGGTCTCGCCAGTGCTGAGTGCAGACTTCTCGCCGGTGGTAGTCTCGCCAGTGCTGAGTGCAGATGTCTCGCTGGTAGTGGTCTCGCCAGTGCTGATCGCGGATGTCTCGCTGGTAGTGGTCTCTGGAAGTGGGACAGCCTGCGTGGTGTCGTGATCCGATACAGAGATGATCGTATGCTGTGGCACCGGCGTGTTTTCCAGAGTATGCTGCTTTCCAGCCTTGGTTGAGGAGGTCGAGTCGCTGGCAGTCGAAGTGGTTGAGTCGCTGGTGGTCGAGGTAGTCGAAACAGCGCTCCAGAGGGACTGGGTCGATGTTTTCCGGTGCTTCTTAGCCTTCGTGCGAGTGCTGGTAGGGAGGCCAGAAGTTGGGTTCTCGTCGATGGTCGAGTCGATGGGCTTCGTGGTCTCGTAGGGATCGAGCTCCTCAGCGGCATGCTTGAACTTCGTGGTGGCTGTGGTGGCGGCAGGGGCATCCGTCGAGGTGGTCAGGTCCGAGGTCAGGTCCGTGGTGTCGTAAACGGCAGGGATGGCAGGGATGGCAGGGCGTGGTAGAGCGAGCGAAGCACCCAGAAGGGTGGCGATGGTGGTGAGGGAGAGCAGCATTGTTTCTAATAATGTAACAACGAGAGGACTTGAGCTTCCGGAGCGACTAAGTCGGAGTACTTGGGACGGGTTGATGGTTCGAAGGGAACAGGTGGAGGGCCTTGGCCGGCGTTATATAGGTGTACACTCGGCTTGGGTAGGGCAAGGTGGTCGTCGTGGATATCTTCCACGAGAAATGACTGTCTCGCGGTGAAACTGTGTGCGGACATTTGAAGGATGAGCGTTGCGCAACGGTGCTCCTGGTACAGATTTAGAAGGAACCGAATGAGATTGATAGAGGACATCCTTCTTGATTGCAGGCTTCGAGCTCCTTAACCCGGTTGTCTGAACAGGTTGAACTCTATTTGATGCCAGAAGCGTGTGGGTAGTATGCCCCCGCTGTACAATTGGACTTACCTTTGTCGGCCAAGCCGTATGTTGTAACCCTCCAGCACCGCTGCGCCGAAGGTGGATTGCAACGTGGCGGTTCGACTGTCAAGGTCAACAAGCGAGGCGGCTAAAACAGTAGCTAGCATAATCCTAATCAGCATGGGTTTCATCTTGCAGGAGTGAAAGGGAAAGAGGATAATGTTTGAATTAGTAGGGTTCAGCGTGTTTCATCATTGTATACCGCATGCACGGCCCGATAGTTCTTGATGAAATCAAGCATTAGCTAGGGCTTCTGTCATCATGGCTCGAAAACAACGATCACCAATAATAAGGGAGATGCCAGAATACAGTCGCTGACGTTTTGTCGAGGCTCCGAAGCAGAGGCGTTCTCCTCCCTAGGCACGCTGAGGCGATGGTGCCGTAGACGCCCAAAGCATCTCAACCCCGGACGTCGTGAAGGAAATCCGTAATAACAAGAAATGGCGAACACACTGCAAAATCCAAGCTTTGCTGCGCTGGGACGAGCAACGGCTCGAGCGCTGCAGAAACGCGGAAGAAGGAGCGTGCCCTCGGTGGGTATCTGCAGTATAGGACCAAGCACGCAAAGGTGCAAGTGTGCGCAGCAGTCGGTCGCGTAAAGCGTTGACCCAGGATTAGATGAAGTTTTCGTATTCTCGTCGCAAGAAATGAGAAGGATGCGCATGCGTATGCACTGGTGCTGGCCGATAATCCGATGATTGCGTGTCGCTTGCCTTCATCGACCGACAGCTCCGTGGGCAGAAAAGATCATCAACGTCCAGTGTCGCCAGTATGCAGCTCGCGATGTAGGCCTTCTATACTCCGCGATTCCATAGCCGTGCCTGGTATGTAGGTAGACGAAATCGTGATATTTTCGAGGTAGAGAGAGGTAGAGAGCGTACACCATACCTGTCAGAGCTTGGCCTGAAACGGTGGCTCGAGCCAAAAATTTCGAGTCTAGCACAACCTTATTTCAACTGCTGAGTGCCCACATCTCCGAAAGGTCTCAGGGTGTGCGTGGTCTTGCGATCTCGCTTGAGTCGACCATCCTCGTTCGTGCAGACGCTCCTGAGAGCTGTGAAGCAATGGTTTTGGTGTCAGAGACCACCACAACTCTCCGTACGACTCATCAGAGCGAGTCCGATAGAAAGGTGGCAATCGATACGGCTGCGTATGAATGGCTGTATTCTGCACTTCCTCACACTCTTCGCTCAAATAGCCGTCCCCCGCTCGAAACTGTCCCTAATCTCACTCGTATACTTATCATAGAACCTCGCCAGCTTCATATTAAACTGCTTGTTCTTCTCATTGATATACGTGATATCGCCACCCTCCTCCATCGGATCCGTCCTCCCCCTCTCCTTCCTCTTCTTCAACCTCACCTCCTCCGCCTTCTTGATATCGCCCACCAACCGATCCACGGCGTCCTTCGACGGCTTCTTCCCAAACACCCCAGTATCCATCCCCGCCATATCAGTAGACAAATAACTCCCATCCTTGTCCACTGCAATTAACTCCCCCGTCTCCGTCTCCACAATCTCCAGCCCGCCACTCCTCACCGCCCGCTCAATCGCCTCCTCCTTCTCCTTCTCATACGCGCCCTTCCGCCCATCCCCCCCGTCCTCTTTCGTCCCCGCCTTCACCATCTGCGCAATCTGCCGCTCATACACCTTCCCGGCTTCTTGGTTGTAGTCCTGAAACGCCACCCCCTCCTTCCGCGCCTTCTTCTCCGCCATCCGCTCGTCCCATCGCTCGCTCTCGTCGACGGTCCAGTCCCAGGCGCGTTTTCGCTCGAAGTCCTCGCCGCTGCCTTCGACCTCGGATTTGAGGAGTTTGTGGGCGACGACGTCGCGTTTGCGGTTGAGGGTGGAGAGTTGGGTGGGGTTGACGGCGGCAGAGCGGGCTTCGGCGCGGGTGGAGTCGAGGTTGGATTTGCGGGAGGTGGCGTGGCGGGCGCGGAGGGCGGCGAAGCGGGCGGCGCGGTCGTCAGAGGGGGGTGCGGAGTCGGAGTCTGGTGGTGCTGGTTCTAGTTCTAGTTCTGGTTCGGCTTCTGTGATTTCGGGTTCTGGCGGTGCTTGTTCGTCCTCTGCGAAGCGGCGCTTGCATGGCTCGCTCGAGTCGTCGGCTAGGCTGAGCGAGCTCTTGCGTTTGAGTTTGGCCGGCATTGTGCTGTTGTTATGGTAAAGGGGGTTGATTAGTGCAGAGTCCTTGGGATCAGTCGCTGTTGCTGATCGCACTTGCCAAAAGATCGTGCAGCGGAACGACCCGGTAGAGTTTCACTAGCGCGATCTGCCCCGCGTCGACTTCGACGCGTTCAAGATTAACAACTCGGATCCATCACCAATATCTACGAATGACCACGTGAGCCACTAACGCATATGATGAGATGCGAATAGGATCCAACGTGGTCTCACAATCCACATGTCACTTGACGCGCTCAACGCACAGACGACTTGACGGTTGAGACAAGATGTACATTAAACAGATCATCATCCAGGGCTTCAAATCGTACGTCTGCCGCCTTCACCTCCACCACCCTCGCTAACACACCCCCCAGCTACAAAGAACAAACGGTCATCGAGCCCTTCTCGCCCAAGCACAACGTCATCGTTGGCCGCAATGGATCAGGAAAGTCCAACTTCTTCGCCGCGATCCGTTTCGTCCTCAGCGATGACTACACCCAACTCAACCGCGAGGAGCGATCTGCTCTCCTCCACGAGGGCGCTGGCTCGGCCGTGATGAGCGCGTATGTGGAGGTCATCTTCGACAACACCGATGAACGCTTCCCGACTGGTACTGAGGAGGTCATTCTGCGGCGGACCGTCGGCCAGAAGAAGGATGAGTACTCCCTCAATCGCAAGAACACGACCAAGCAGGAGATTATGAACTTGCTTGAGTCGGCCGGATTCAGCAAGAGTAATCCATACTATATCGTTCCGCAAGGTCGCGTAACGCAGATCACGAATATGCAAGATCCGCAGCGCCTGGCGGTCCTGAAGGAGGTTGCAGGGACAGAAGTTTACGAGAAGCGGCGTGCTGAGAGTCGTCGCATCATGGACGACACCGAGCAGAAGCGTGGCAAGATCGACGAGACGCTGGACCATATCAGGCAGCGGCTGGGAGAGCTAGAGGAGGAGAAGAAGGAGCTGCATGAGTTCCAGGAGAAAGATCGGGAGAGGAGGTGTCTGGAGTACACAATCCATCGCCTTGACCAGGACGCACTCAACGAGTCGATGGACAAGATGAATGAGGAGCGCGAAGGTGGGGTGGAGAAGACGGATGAGAATCGTGAAACACTTCAGCAACAGGAGACTGAGTTGGAAGCGATCGCGGATGAGATGTCGGAGTTACAACAGCAGCTGAGAATTCTACAAGAAGAAAAGGCGCAGCTCGAAGCAGATCGGAAGGAGTCAGCCAAGGAGAGAGCGAAGATCGAGCTCGATGTTCAATCGATGACCGACAACCAGTCCGCAGCCCAGCAGGCTCAGACACAGCACGCCGCGGAGCTCAAGGACGTACAAGCACAGATCGCCCAGCGTGAAGCCGAACTCGCGCAGATCCTCCCGCAGTACACAGCCAAGCGTGCAGAGGAGAAAGCTGCTCGCCAGCAACTACAGGACGCCGAACAGACAGTTCAACGCCTCTATGCTAAGCAGGGCCGTCAATCTCAGTTCAAGAACAAGCGTGACCGCGATGCCTGGCTTCATAACACCATTGCCGACATCAACGATTCTCTTGCCACCCGCAGGGCTATCGTCATGAACAACAAAGAAGAGATTGTCGAGCTCGAAGTTCAGATCAAGCAGTTGGAGACCGACATCGCCACGCTGCGCTCCCGCAATGAGAATCGTGGCGACGAACAACAAGGTCTCTCTGCCGATGTGCAGCGTGCTAAGGACGAACAGCACCGTCTTACAGACCGCAGGAAAGAGCTGTGGCGCGAAGAGGCAAAGCTCACTTCTGTGATCGAGAACGCAAAGCAGGAGCTCGACAAGGCCCAGAGCTTTCTGCACCGTATGATGGATCAGTCTACTGCTCGCGGTCTGCAAAGTGTGCGCAGAATCATCCAGAAGCACAACATTGAAGGCACGCATGGGACGTTGGGCGAGCTCTTCGAGTTCTCCAGCAAGTACCAGACGGCGATCGAGGTCACGGCTGGCACGTCTCTTTTCAACTACGTTGTCGACGACGACGAGGTCGCAACCCAGATCACCGAGATCTTGAGGAATGAGAAGGGCGGCAGAATGACCATCGTACCTCTGTCCAAGATCCAAAACAAAGGCGTTCCGAATCTCCCAAAAGCCTCGGATGCAGTACCGCTGCTCACGAAGCTCAAATACGACCCGATCTACGAGCCAGCGTTCAGGCAGGTGTTCGGTAAGACGATCGTCTGTCCAAACTTGCAGGTGGCGGCGCAATACGCCCGCAGCCATGGTGTTTCTGCCATTACACCTGATGGAGATAGAAGTGACAAGAAGGGCGCTCTCACTGGTGGATGGCACGACACACGTTCCTCCCGCATCGATGGCTTGAAGCGCGAAAAGGCTGCGCGTGAGGAATACGAGAGTGCCATAGAGCGCAAGGCTGAGATCGGACACGAGCTCGACCGCCTTGGCCAACAGATCACCAAGTGTCTCAGCGAGGTACAGAAGGTGGAGCAAAAGCGCATGCAGCTCGACAATGGGTATGCGCCTCTGCAGCAGGAGCTTCAACGACGGAACGAGGATCTGAATGCGAAGAAGGACGACTTAGATGCCAAGATCCGCCATCGTGAGAACGTGGAGGGGACTGTGCATGATCTGAGCGAGCAAGTGGTCGGGTACCAAGCCGAGTTGGCTGGCGATTTTAAGAAAGCACTTTCCAACGAGGAAGAGCGGCTGCTAGAGTCCACGAATGCGGGTCTGTCTGACTTGAGGAAGGCGGCGAATGCGTTGACCAGTGACAGGACGGGCTTAGAGACCAGGAAGGGCATGCTGGATTCTGAGTTGAGGGAGAATCTGATACTGAGGTTGGACCAGCTGATGGCCACCGACTCTGATGCGGGTGGTGACGGCAACAGTACGGGCAACAAGGGCAGTGCATCGACTCGACTCAAGGAGCGGCAGCGCGACCTCAAACGTGTGTCCTCTGCCCTCGCGGCCCTCACCAACACCCTCGCCGAGAACGAGAACAGCATCGATGCCGCCCAAGCCTCCCTCCAAACCGCAACACAAGCCCACGAGGAGAAGACCGCAAGTATCGGCCGCCTCCGCACATCAATCGCCCACCAAAGCAAACAGCTCGAGAAGGCCGCCGGCAGGCGCAAAGCCGTCGCAGAACAACTCGCGGCCGTCGCAACGAGCATTCGCAACCTGGGCGTCCTCCCCGATGCCGCCACGAAGTCCGACAAGTACCTCAACATGTCGTCCCACACCGCGACGAAGAAACTCTACGCCGCACAAGAAGGCCTCAAGAAGTTCGGCCACGTGAACAAGAAAGCCTACGAGCAATTCGCGCAGTTCGAGAAACAGCGCGACGTCCTCGAAGACCGCCGCAGCGAGCTAGGTAAGAGCGATGAGTCTATCCGCGAACTCATCCGCGTCCTTGACGAGCGCAAGGACGAAGCCATTGAGCGCACCTTCCGCCAAGTCAGCCGCGAGTTCGCTGGGATCTTTGAGCGTCTCGTCCCTGCTGGGCGAGGCAAATTAGTGATCCAGCGCCGCTCGGATAAACAAGTCAACGGTCGCGGCGAGGACGACGAAGACGCAGAAGCCGAGCGCGCTGGAGGCGGAGGCGTGGAGAGCTACACCGGCGTCGGGATCTCCGTGTCCTTCAACAGCAAGCACGACGAGCAACAGCGGATCCAGCAACTCTCCGGTGGGCAGAAGTCACTCTGCGCGCTTGCTTTGGTCCTAGCGATCCAAGCCTCCGACCCAGCGCCTTTCTACCTCTTCGATGAGATCGACGCCAATCTTGACGCGCAGTACCGTACCGCTGTGGCGGAGATGATCCGCAAGAGTGCGAATGGCGAGGATGGATCGAGTCAGGGCGGGAATGCTGGGGGTGGGCAGTTCATTTGCACGACGTTCCGGCCGGAGATGGTGTTGGTGGCGGAGAAGTGCTATGGGGTGAGTTATTCAAATAAGACTAGTGCGATTGATGTGGTTTCGCGGGATCAGGCGCTGGATTTTGTTGAGGGGCAGGGGCCGGGGAGGTGATGAGGTGCAGGTATGACGTTTGTGGGAGGGGGGATGGAATGGCGTTGGATTCGCTTGCGAGTTTTGCTTGCGGGTGAGCGTCTTATCGCGCCGGCGCATGGCTCGGACACAGCGCCATTGTGGAGATGCTCTCGACGAGAGATCATTATTCCTTAGCGATGTAACAATGATATCTTGCTACGACTGCTTCTACTTCTTCCCTCGACTCCCCTTATCCACCAACTTCTTCTTGACATGCTTCGGCATCTTCTGCGTCCGCTTCTCCCGCTTCTCCTCCTTCACCAGCTGCTTATGCGCACGCTTCTCGTCCTTATCCTCGAAACGTTTCCCTCTCGGCTGCTTGTTCTCATCGCTCTCGAACCCTGATCCATCTTCGTCATCTGAATCCCCTTCGCCACTAGCATCGCCACCAGCGTCTTCCCCTCCCTGCTCAGCGTTCTTCTCAGCGTCCTTCGCAGCATGCTCAGCATCCGCAGTCTGCCCCTTAGCAAGCAAAGCACTATACACCAACTCCTCCTCCCTGCCCTCGTGCACTTTCTCCCCGTCCCGCTCGATATCGTACACCTGCTGCAGATTCTGCGGTATGTACTCTTGTCTGAACACCTCATTATCTACTTCATCCTCCTCGCCTTGCTCTCTTCGCTCATACAGCTTCTCGAGACTCGCCTTCATCCCCTCCATTTCCGTGCTGCCCTTCCCGTCTACCACGAAGCCAAAGACTGCCCGTTCGGAGAGCGTGTCTACCCCCTTGCGACTGAAGAAATCTGTAACGTTACGAACATCCATCCGTAGGAATTCGAGCGAGCGCGGATGGTCGTGCTCAACGCTCTGGCTGACGTCGATGATGTAGAGGCGTTGTTGGGCGGTGTGGTAGAGGATGTTGTATTCGCTCAGATCGGCGTGGACGAGACGGCAGATTTGGTACATCCTGCGCATGTAGCCTAATAACTCCACATACAAGCTTCGCCACTTCGACGCCATTTCGTCGTCTGAAGCAGGTTGTCCATCGATGGCGGTGAACTCGAAATCTCGTAATCGCGGTGCAGGCCAGCCTTTCCGGTCCCCGATAAAGGACATCACCAGGACGTGAGCTTTAAGGTATACGGCTTCTGGACACGGGATGCCTGCCGCGTGGAGGCGGCGGAGGTTGCGGTATTCCTTCTCTGCCCAGACTTTGACCATGGCGCGGTTGTTGGATTTGTTGTAGCCTTGTCGGAAACGGTATTCGCCTTGCACGTACTTGTCGCGGTCCTTGAAGACGAGGATGCTGGTTTTGTAGACCTTGATCGCGCGGTGGATGGGCTGTGCTGCTGCCTCCTTCTCTACCTCGCCTTCCTCCGGAGCTGCAGGATTGGAGAGAGCGTGGTAGACATTCGCCTCCTTGCCCGTACTAATCACCCCGTGAATCTCACTCACAACATCCCGATTCAGCAACTGCAGCAATATCATCCTCGTCCTCGGATCCAGCACCTGCTCGCTCGTCGCCCGATCAGACTTCTCCGCTCCATGGCCACCCTTCTGCCCCGCGAGCCCAGCTTGCTGGTCATTCAATCGTAGCTTCGCTGCATGTCGCGAGAGTGTCTTGATATGATCGTCCACCTCCGCTCGTGTGTTGAGCTGCGGGTTCCGGCCTCGCTTCTCGGTGTCCGGGATTGAGTTGTCGTTTGCGCGGCGCTGGCGGTTGTATGATTTGGTGTAGTCGGAGGGGTTGGAGGCTTGGAGTTCCGAGTCGGAGAGGTCGTCTTCGGAGGGCTCGAAGAGGTCGTCGATGTACTCGTCGGCGGGGTCGGGTTGGTCGTATTTGAGGTGGTCTATGGGGTCGACTTCGGCTGGTAGGCCGGTCGCTGAGATCGTAGATGGTGGTTGAGTGTAGCCGGTGTGCTGATTGAAGGTATGCGGTGGTTCGTGGGCGGTGAAGGAGGGCTGATCCATGTTTGATATATCGCTGTTCCACATCAAGCACGGATCTGGGTTTGTTGAAACTTTTTGGAGGCAATGACGAATTTGCATGTGAAAATCTGACATGACTCGTGTGTTCTGGACTACATCCTTGCGCTGGAAAATCGTTGCCCGGCTCTCCCCCAGATTTCGCCCGTCGATGGGCCGTCAATTTCCACCGCCACCCTCGCGACATTCTAGGAGGTACATTCTACCTACATCCCGAGACTGCAGTACCCAGTGCACGAACTATCGAGGAGAACCTCTTACCGCTCGAATGGCTTCCACTTGGCAAATTGACGACGGCAGCGGTGTTGTTGACCATACACACTCCTCTAGAGCATTGGCGGTCTTCCCCAGCGCCATGGCGACTCCGACCAGCGCAGAGGTCGCTCACACGTCAACGGAAATGCAGGTTCTGCGTAGAGCAGCCTCGCCTGAAAGATCGAGTAATGCAGTTCAGCCTGTTGCAGAGCGCGCCGCATCTGATGCAGCCGACTCAGCTTCAGCGATCCCTTGGACAGTCGCTTGGAGGCTCTACTTGTCGCACTCCCTATCAACTTGGAATTCAAGGTCCTTCGAGTTCGGCTCGGTGCTCTTTCTCGCCGCCATACACCCAAACACACTCCTCTACCTCTCCATATATGCCATGGTACGCTCCGCCTCTGCGATCCTCTTTGCCACCGGGATTGGCTGGACCATCGACCACAAAGCTCGGCTACCGGTCGTCAGGTCTTCAATCGGTAGGTACTCAATACTAAGTATCTCTCTATGTCAAGTCTGGCTGCCACTTACCACGCCGTAGTTGCGGGCCGCTTAGCAGTCATATTGTCTTCCATTGGTTTCTGGGCGCTGTGGACGCGCGACTCCATTACAGCTCGCACCGATACGGCCATCTTCAGCATACTGATATTGTTATCATGCGTCGAGAAGATAGCATCGATGGCGAACCTTGTATCCGTGGAACGTGACTGGGTGAGTCTTACTAACACTTCTCGAAATGCATCGCTGACCCCGCTGCGTATAGGTGGTTGTCATAGCCGGTGGAAGCGAACCGGGACTGCAAAGTGAGTGTATACTGGACTAACTCATTATCATGAGACAGGCTCCGTTGCGTGATCGTCGATAAGCTTGCTGACCACTGTCATCTCTAGAGCTCAACGCCCGTATGCGCCGGATTGACCTTCTCTGCAAACTTGCGGGTCCTCTGTTCATAGCATTGATCAACGGTGCATCCACCACTATCGCAATATGGATAACTCTAGGGCTGAACGCCGTCTCGCTTCCCATCGAATACTTCGCAATTGCCCAAGTTAGTCAACACGGTAGGTACGCAAGCATACGTGACGACCCGCTAACAGACAGTCCTTAGGTACACCGCATGACACCGAAACTAGGAGATCCAAGACTCACGCCGGCGGTACACGCAGACTCGAGTGCTGGACAGGCCACGCGGTACCCTCTTGGACAGATGAAGGAGATCTACCACTCTTTCCGACTATACTTTCAACACCCCGCCTGTCTCCCATCTTTCGCCCTCGCTCTGCTGTATCTCACGGTCCTCTCCTTCGGCGGCCAGATGGTGACCTACCTGCTAATTTCCGGCTTCAACTCCTTCTACATTGCTCTCGTCAGATCCCTCTCCGTTATCATCGAGCTTTCGGCAACCTGGATTGCGCCTAGAGCCATGTCGCGGACCAGTCCGAACAGAGTGGCAATGTGGTTCCTGAGCTGGCAGATGCTGTGGCTCGCCGCTACGGTGACCTTTTTCTGGAGCGAGCCAACCGCTATCGTGGCCGCTTCTGGACTCTCGGCTGGCACGATCTTGAGCCGCGTCGGGTTGTGGGGCTATGACTTATGTGCTCAGGTCATCATTCAGACGGTAAGATACGCTGGGTGCAACAGGCTACCTATCGATGACTGACTAGGTTACAGGAGGTGCAAGATGATATCCGGGGCTCATTCTCGTCCACAGAAGCTGCATTCCAGAATGCTTTCGAGCTTCTGTCGTACGCTTTGACCATCGCGCTTCCTCACCCGGAGCAGTTCAAGTACCCGATGCTGGTGAGTGTCGCGGCGGTGTTTGCCGCTGGAGGCATATATGCGTACTACTTGCGCAAGAGACGTGGACATCTTGTGCACGTTCCGTGCACCAAGGCTTGACTTCATGACAGGGCCGCTTGTTTTCGACTCGACTCTCGCTTTATGGGAGGTAGATTGTGCTGCCATACGAGTGCTGGAGAACTTGCGAGACGGCCCTGGAACACACCGCTAGATCTCGTTTCCTAAATTGAGCTCTCAGGTCCGCACGTTCCGTCCTTATTTGGCTGAAGCAGCCAGCATGTTGTAGAACACCGTATCGTACAAAGGAATATCATAGGCTGTCGCAGGCTGCCCCAGACGATTGTCCTGGTAGCAAACCAAGATGGCCAGGGCAGTCCAATACATAAGCCTTCGGATGGGAGGTGAAGAGATCTGTAAGAACGATTGACCATGGCAGAACTTGGTGTCGCAGGCTCCGCCGTTGGCGTTGTTTCTCTTGGGATTCAAGTCTGCCAGGGTTTGGTGAGCTATCTTCATGACTATAAGGACTACGATGGAGACATCGCAGCCGCTTACGGCAAAGTCGAAGATCTAGCAGCGACACTCGAGCTCGTCTTAGGGGTGTTGAACGAACATTCGCTCGACGATGTGCACGTTTCGCACGGGAAACAGCTTGTGAGAGGCTGCCACGGGGGGATCCAGGAGCTTGAAAAACGCTTGAAGAAGATGAAGAAGAATGGTGATCCGAAGGGCTTTCGACAACGTTTCGAAGCCAGGCTGTTGCATTTGACATATCCCTTCAGAAAGTCTAATCTCGACAAGCTGGATGGCACTGTGGATGAGCTAGCGCAACGCCTTGCCCTTACTTTGGAGATACTCAATTCGAGGGTCGGAACGCAGAACCAAGCGACATTGGATGCCATAAACGATGTCACTGATCGTATTGAGACAAGAGCGATTCAGAACGCTTCAGAAGTGCAGACCTTATTGGGACCACAGCACTCGATTGAGTTAAGACATTTGAAGTCATGGCTATCTGCACCAGACGCCTACGCAAGTCATCGAGAAGCACGCCATTGACATGAGTCCGGGACAGGTCAGTGGTTCTTGGACTCCTCGGACTACCAAGGCTGGATTGACGGAGAACACAGAGACGTTTCACTCACGGGTAAGCCGGGATGCTGCAAGACCATCCTCTGCTCGACAATAATCTGCGACTTGGAAGAACGTCTCCCCGGCGACGACCGCCACGTGTTTACGTTCCTCTACTTCACTTTCTCAGACCAGCGGAAGCAGAGTTATCGAGACACGTTGCTGGGCGTTGTCCATCAACTGCTGTGCTACGAGCCTGTGTTCCAGCTGCTCAGCAAGGCCGAGAAAGAGTCCCGCGGCAGTGTCACGACAGACATGCTCGAACAAAGCCTGGTTGCACTAGCGGCTAAAGTTGGAAGGTTCGCCCTCGTTCTGGACGCTTTGGACGAGATACCTGGAACCAGAGGCACTAGAGATGATGCGATCAGCTGCCTGGGACAACTCTCGCGGAAGATGCCCAAACTGTCAGTCTTGACCACGAGTCGCCCGGAGCGCGATCTTCTCGGCTTGCTGAGCGAATTCTCTGCTCGAATCGTTCAGCTGGATGAATCCCACGTCAACGAGGATATCGAGACATATGTCAGGAAAGAACTCAAGAGGAAACGGACTCTGCACAAGCTACCTGCGCCGTCCAAGCAGGAAATCCAACGAACCGTCAGCGAGCAAGCAGATGGCATGTAAGTGATCTGTGAATGTTTTGCTGCGGTGAATGTTGCTGACCACCGTACACAGGTTCCGCTGGGCGTACTGCCAGCTAGAGGCGCTGTCGAAGCTGAAGAGAATCTCACCGAAACACGTTACGACCACACTCAAAGCCCTTCCGAGAACCTTGGACGAAACGCATGAACGGATACTCGTTGGTATTGACGAGGCAAATCGGCAGATGGCGCTCACTGCTCTCCGCTGGCTGACATTTTCAGAACGACCTCTGTCGGTGCTTGAGCTTGAGGACGCATGCATCACTTCCCATCAGAACGATCCATACGTAGCTGTGGATGATCGAGCTGCATTCGGCAGCATATTGGATGTTATACCTTCGCTCGTTGTGACTACGCAACAGGGAGGAAACGAAATGAACCCAAGAGCCGCAGAAATGATGTCGAAAACTCTCAAAAAAGAGAGCAGCTTCTACACCAAGCCACACGGAGATAGCGATGACCACGGAGACAAAGTCCGACCCACTGAACAAATCTTTCTCGGGACGCGAGAAGCGCGTGCCCCTGCACTCCCTGCACTTGCTGAGCTGTTGGCTAACATCCCTCGGCGGCCCAGCGTACGTTCAACACAGATTGTGCGGCTAGCTCACTTTTCCATCAAGGAATATGTGACAAGCGACCGTATCGCAACGAGTGACGCATCTTATTTTGCTTCCTCTGTGGATGAGCAACAGCGACACCTTGCACAGGACTGCATGGCTTATCTTTACCACTGGTACGGCCAGCTGGTTTGTAAGTCCAGCAGTTTTTGCGACACTGCCTTTGCCATGGCGGGATATGCTGTCGAGTTCGCGGTGGTACATCAAGGCCACGCTGAGCTGAATCATATTCCGGGCTGGCAACGCGGGCTTGAAATGCGTTTTGTGCAACCAAGTGACGACGTACGTCGACGGTGGTCGGTCTCTCACTACTTCCGGTTTCAGCCTGACTACGGCATTACTCCCATCGACTGCCTTGACGATGTTCCTGCAATCTACCTTGCGAGCTATCTTGGACTCCGCCACACCGTCGGCCTCCTTATGGAAGCCGGATGTGATGTGTACGAGCATAGTCTAGTCGTGACTGGTGCTCGCTACACACCATTGATCGCCGCTGTAGAAAGTGGCCGGGATGGCGTTGTACAGGAACTGCTCAATCGCGGTACGAACCCCAATATCCCGATTCCCGCAAGACCGACACGACAGGGACGCGTCCTCCTTGAGTATAACATGAGTGTCAGGTCTGATAAGGAGTGCAGCATTACTGCTTTGCTGCATGCGATCGCTTTCCAGAGCATGTCCGTGGTGGAGCTTCTTCTTAACGCTGGAGCGGATCCAAATACCAGCGGCGACTTTGAACCTCAGCAAGGCTCTACAGGACGCTACTGTTATCAATGGGACCGGGTATCAAAGATCCAGGCACTGAACCGGGTGGGAGGAATCCAGGCGATACACTTCCAGTGGAGAAATTCTCTTGCTGCTGCAGCCGTGGGAGGCCTCGACCAAATAGCAAAGCTCCTTATCAAGCGTGGTGCCAATGTGAATGCCGAAAGCTTTGGACGCGGTACTCCATTGCAGGTCGCGGTGTACGATAGCAACACCGACTTCGTGCAGCTTTTGCTCGATCAGGGTGCAGATCCGCTGGTGGTGGAAGACATCGACGTTGACGAAGTGTTCAATTTCCGCGATGATGATCAGAAGCAGAGGCTAACAAAAGACATGTCGCCTCTCGGCCTGGCGCGTAATTTTGGTCTTGCCGATGTCGTACAAATGCTCGAAGCCCACACAGCAGCAGCCAAGGCGCCCATCGCCAATGCTGGAGATGAAGGCCAGGCTGGAAGCATTGAACAGGCATGACAGGCCCTCGCACTGAGAAGCACAGACGGCACAGAATCGAATGAGAATGTGTCGCTACAGTCTGATGTACACTCTCGAAGCGGTGATAAATCATTTGAAAGCACGATGGGAGCGAGACGTTCATGACTTCGCATGTGGAAGGCGAGATGACATCCAATTCTGTTTGTGGATAGGGTTTCGTATTTCCGTAGCTTTGCGAGAATTGCTTCTTCTGCTTCGTGCTCCATCTTCGTATTTGATCGGGGGCTCATGCAGAGCTTGAAGTGCTGGGTTTGTGCAGTAGCAGCTCATCATTCAGCCTTCAAAAACATCTTGACGAGAGCAAAACAGCATTTGGGTATCATATCCGTAACGCCATCGCCGGAGAGCAGTATATCTTCCTCCGACCATCTCACTTCGCAGCCACCGCCACACCCAGCTCCTCCATCTTCCTCCGCCTCTCCTCCATCCCTCTCCTCTCAACCTCCAAACTCTGATCCAACACCTTCTCCACCTCCCTCAACTGCCCCACAACCTGCCTCTCAAACCCCCGATTCCACGCCCCTCCACTCCCCAAACCACCCCCCTTCCCACCATCGCCTTTCTCCGGCAACTGCGTACTAGGCTCCACCTCCCCCTCAAACACAAACTCCGGCTTCTTGCCCTTCCCTCTCCCCTTCTTGACCTTCAACCAGTTAAATTGATCCTCACTCGTCATCTGCTTGAAAAATTCCACCGTAGGCTCGTTGAACTCTACAGTCTCTAATCGCTCGGCTTTAACCTCATTTGTGCGCTCCATTTGATCTTTGCTCTCGCCCCATGGCGCGAGGACGAGGTAGTGTTCGCGGTAGACTGCTTTCTCGCCTGCCTCCGGGGCGAAGTATAGGCGTATCTCTACGCCGAACTCTCCGTACCCTGTTTCTGTGACTTCGAACGGGCCAGGCGCTTCGATAGTGCGGGAGGCATCGGCGTAGGTATGGTGGAGTTTGAACTGAACTTTCTTGAGCCAGGTCGTGATGTCGGGACCGTTGGGTAGAGGGCGAACGTAGACTGTCCAGCCTTTGGTGTGGCCGTCTGGCGGGCTGGAGGGGAAGGAGGGGTGGGGCAGGATGTGGGCGGTGTTGCCGATGAGGAAGTGGCGGGTGAGTTTGGTGTTGCGGACGCGTTTCGTGGAGGAGGGGGCCATGGTTGTGAGGGCGTGGTCGTGGAGGCGTGGTCGTGGTGGTGGATGAGGATGCGGAACGTTGAAGTTGTGGTGGTAGTGGTGGGAGACGCGGAGGTGCGGAGTTGCCCGTTTGGGAATTGACATGTAAAAGCATAAATTAATGCACAAGAGTTATGCGTTGAAGGAGGTGACAGGTGACATGAACATGAGAGTCTCGTCCGAACTGATCTACGTCGCGTGCATGCTTATTAAACGCCAAATACGTATTCAATCACCTTCAAAACGCCTTTGAAGCAATGCAACGCTCGGCCATACCTCAAAACTCATGTCCCAAGAACCTAGTGTGTAGCCCAACGCTGTGCTTAGGAGGACTCCGTCGCGATGCATTAACCCAACCTCTTGTTTCGTTCTCTGCGCTGCTGACCATCCAAGACAATATGAGTATCCACACTTCTTCCACATGCGAGCCAGAGGTCTATGGCCAATCATTCGCGGAATATGTACTTGAAACCTGGGCACAGGGCTTCAGCCTTGTCCCTGTCTTCGGCACCTTTCTTCTCGATCTCGATCCTCATGTGTTGTCCAGCCAACTGCAATGGTGTGATCTTCTTGGACGTTCCTTCCGGAGAATGATGTACCATGAGCAGTGGGCCGTTGCCAGGTTCTTCATGATATAGCACCATCTGGGCTACATCGTACAGATCCCGGTTGTTTATCAGCGGAGCAGCCGGGCAGAGTTTCTGAAGATCATCCCTGATCCGCTTGAGCAGCAGTATGCAACGAACGTTGAAGTCCACGAAGTTGAACTGTAGTTGACAATCCTCTGCTGCAACGCCGCGACGTATCAGCCCAAGCAATTCCAGCGGATCAAGAAGATGGGTATCACTCCATTGCTGCAAGATGCGTTGGGTGTTGTCGTCGATGATATGTCGAGACTTCGACACGGCCGTAACCGCTTGCTCAGCGTCTCTGAGTACGATGCTCGCATCTTCTTTGCCCCGTTCCTTCAACCTCGAACGCATGACACGGAGCACAGGGGTCTGGAAGTTCAATCCGCGTGCTGGCTCTGGACTGGAGCGGAGCTTTAAAAGCGACAGTGATTTGATGTCCTTATGGCCCTGTTTCCGGAGTTCACGCTTCGTGGCCGATGCTGAGAATCCGAGCGCACGAAACAGGCGTACGCGAAAATCCTGTGGCCGTGTAGTGCGCTCTCCAATGAAGATGTGGGCGGCTCCGTAGAATTTGATAATCGCTTCGAGGTCCGGCCATTCTGCAAGAAGATGACCACGTTGTCGAGCAGCATTGTAAACGTGTAACACGGGCATCACGCACATCCAGTCATAGGTCATGCAAAGCCCCATATAGTATATTTCGTCGTCGAAATGGAAGCGTAACATTCCGCACAGGACGGGATGGTGCTTTAGTAGGCACCACGGTGTCAGACCCTTCGAACACAATTTCCCCGTCTCGGATCGCCAGTCTGCAACTATGTCTTTGTCCACAAAGTTGCTAATGTATTGCTTTAGTGAGAGCGACCGTTCGCGTATCTCTAAATCCGTACGGTCACACTCCAGGACTAATTTGACGTTCATATCGTATCGTCCCAGACTAGCAGACGCCCGGCGTGTTGAATCTTGCAGAGCGGTGAATGGCATCGAGGCGTCACTTCCGAGCTCAAAGAGAATGTCCACAAGAATCTCGCCCGCAAATACGAGTGGGATAGTGATCTCGTGGGATTGATAGAACTTGAAGATGTAGCAAGTGAGTTGATCCACAGGTCTGTTGACGCCGCCGATGCCCAGGGCGAAGCCTATCATATCTGGGATCAGTCTGCCTATAAGTGCGGCAACGACACGATGAGTCCGCGCAGGCGTGTCGTTTGCGCAGAGTCTGGTCCAGTCGTACCCGGCCTGTTCTTTCGAAAAGTCGACAAACTTTCGCTGCTGAAGAGCATCGCGCATTTGACGCAACATCACGTACACTTGGCGTCCCGGGAGCGAATCTGTAAGGATAACAGCATCGCCAAGTCCACCGATTATCTCCAGAGATAGCAACTTGTCCACATCAAGACCTAGAGTGAGGCTGCTCAGATCCTCATAGGTTTTGCACCGGGGGAAGTCCTCAGACAGGGTACGATGTAGTCGTTCAATCGTGTCGAATGCCATATTAGTCGTTATAGTCGCCACCGTGAGAGAGACCTTCTTGTGGCGATAGTCGACCCACAGATCTCGCAGGTACTTTCGTATACGCTCGAAGTCCTGGAGGAAACACCTGGATGCGAAGATGCTCTCCTCTATTTCGTCTCGTGGAGATTTTGGGACATAGTATTCCGGTTCTGCAAACCGCCCCTTCTCCCGTGTGGCGTTTGTTGAGGATGTCGGAAGCGGGATATCTCCAGCAGTAACGGCAACGTCGTCGGGCGCATGGAGATCGAGGTGCTCGAAGAGGTTGACGACAGACTCGGCGCGCTGTACTGGAGTAGCGTTTTGGTCGTTTGGCGGCTCACAAGTAGGTCGTGCGCTCAAGAGTATATTCTGCACCTGCTTGAGGACGTCCAAGAAGTACTGATGGCCAAGATCGCTTGTAGATCGTCCTGCTCCGGCGACCTCACGCTGGTGCGCCGCTGCGCATTCCTTACGTGCCCGAATGACACGTTCCAGCGTTTGCAATATTGATTTAGGAACCGGTAAGTTTGAGCTGAGTTCCGCCGCCTGAGCCGCGAGATGAGGAAGGGTGTCGACAGGGACTCGAATCGCTGGCTGAGCTTGCTGAGGCGACTTCAGCAGCGGCTTGTTGGCTGAGGTTTGCTTGTAGCAAGTAGTTGACGCGAGCCACTGCACAACCTGCTTAGTACCCCTCTCGTACTGCTTGTACGTGTCGAAGTAAACGTCCGAAAGCATAGCGAATGCTGCGCAAGGACGCGCCCAAACTCCTTGCTGTCCAAAATGTTGATGTTTTCTCTAGATGTGAAGAAGTGATGTCAACCGTGAGAAAGTGATGTTCCAACGTCAAAGCGTTTGTTCGTGTAACACAGCATCCCACCCAATGACGAGCTAGCCGCGGGTAGCAGCCGTAGTTTCGAGTGAGAAATGGAAGACGGGGAAAAGCATGTGACAAACCTTAAATCTCGTTTGGACTGACCTGCGTCGATTGGACACCCTCGAACCTCTTCTTAATGCTGCACAAACGCTTTCAAAACAATGCCAACGCTTCGCCATGCCTCAAAGCCCTGAAACCCAATTTACGCAACAACCAACGCCGTGCTCAGGAGGACCCCGCCGCGATGCGATAACACGTTCTCTCGTCCCGCTTGCCAAGAACCAAGACACCACCAAGTCGATCCAGTACCGCCGCACTCAACCCTCACTCGCCTCCCCAATCTCGACCCCTTCGTCCTCGTCTGCGTCTTCGTCGTCGTCGTCGTCAATAGCCTCCATCGCCTCCTTGATGAGTGGGGCAGCCTGTAGTTTCTCGTCAGCAAGGTGCCATCACAATCGCGGTGACGGTATGGACATACCTTCCCGTCTAGGTTGAGAGCATTAGTAAAACACCTCAACCCCTGGGACCTATCTCCAAGACTCCGATAGCACTTCCCGAGCAAGAACCACACATTCGCCTCCTCAGGCGCCTGCTCCCTAAGCAGCTCCAACTCCGCTTTCGCTTCCTCAAAATGCCGCAGATGCATCAGCACACGCGCGCGCTTGAACCGAGCAAGCGCAGAGCCAGGAGAAAGCTCAAGCGCCTTGGTGTACAACGTCAGCGCCGCACGTGGGTTGCGCAGCCGGTCGAGCACGACGCCCACGCAGACCATGAGGGTGCTGTTGGATGGATTGAGCGAGGAGGCGATGCGGTAGTGCCGTTCGGCGTCTTCGAGGTTGCCTATACGCTCTGCGCATTTGCCTAGCCCGTACCAGCCGCCGTAGCCGCGGCGATCAACTGACACTGCGTGGCGGAAGGCGTTGAGGGCGGAGTCGAAGTCTTCGTTGGCGATGTACTCGTGGCCCATCAATGTCCAGGCGTAGGCAAACTTCGGGTCGACTTGTACGGCACGACGGAAGGCGGAGATGGCGGCGTCGTGTTCGCGAGACAGGGAGAAGGCGTTGCCGGTTGCGACCCAGGTTTCCGGGGCGTTCGAATCGAGATCGCGGAGGAGGTGGCAGAGGAAGGCGAGTGGGGCGTCCTTCTTGAGGTGCCAGAGGACGGTGGAGTAGACTTCCATGTCCTGCGTTCGCGTCGGTTGGAGCTTGAGGAGTTTGGCGAATGTTTCCTCCGAAGTTTTGTAATCGCCAGATTCGTAGTGAGTCTTTGCGAGGAGGGCGAGGACGAAAGGCGTGTCTCTTTGCGAGCTTGGTAATGCGCGAAGAATGCGGAGGGTGGTCGGTGTGTCTGATCGCGAGAGGCTGTATGTTGCAGTTGCCAAGGGTCGCAGATTGTCGAGAAGAGCCGGCAGGCTGGTGTAGTCGGGAACTGTTACGGATGTGGGCTGTTTCACGCCCGGAAGAGGCTTTGGCTGACTATGCTGGGCGGAGACTTTCGACTCCATTGTTATTGCAGGTTTTTCTCGGTCCATCCGACTGGGTGCTCGCTTCTCCTTCTCGCCCTCTTTTTGGTTCCGGTCTGGTGGCAAGATCTTCCGGTTCCCACTGACGACTCTTCCCACTGTGGATCCAATCCTGCCCTTTGTGCCAGTCGCCGATTTTGCAGGTCTTGTGCCGGCGCCGGTAGCCAGACCATTGGACTCTGCCGTTATGGGTTTCGAGAAGTTCGTTGTTCTTGCGGTGGAAGTCGCGGTTGCACCCTGCCCAAATAACCGGTTACTCCTACGTGTCGCCGGGTGTTGACCAGCGGCTGCAGCATCTGCTGTAGTCGCGTGCTGTCCCGAGATCGTCCGCTTGTGTGCTCCAGCGGATGGCTTTCGTTGATGCTGACTTGCATTCGATACACTCTCCTCAGCTCCTTCCGAAGCAGAAATCCCATGTCCGCGCAATGTCGGCTGTCTCGGCCGCTCGCCCACCTCAGAATGCTGCTGGCCCGGTCTCGGTCTTCTTGCAGGAGCACGCGGTGGCTGCACAGCTACGCCTTCTGTATCTGCTAGCACACCACTCATAGCCACATCATCCCCTTCCCCAAGCGCACTCCCACTGTTAGTGATTGGAGTATCCCACTCAGAAGGCGGAGGTTTCGCCGGCTGCCTGGTCTTCATTTTCGCACCAAGCTCGAGGTCGAATCCGATTGGCTTCGCGGAGATGCCGAATGGATCGGCGGTCGGTGTGAAGACCTGCTGATTGAAGTTGATCTGCTGTGCCAATGGTTGTGGCGCTGTCTCCATTTCATCTGTGTAGATCTCATCCGCCCCTTTACTCATGCTGATCGCCGCTGCACCTGTACCCTCCGGCTGCATTTCCGGGGCAGCACGGAACATATTCTGCACGTTCAGATCCGCGCCCACCTTGCACAAGCCCTCGAATGCCTCCCACGTGAAGGGATTCGCCTTGTGCGCATCAACAAAACAGTCCCCTGCTTTTCTCGAGTCGCCATGCGCCTGCCATAGCTTTCCGAGCAGAGTCCAGCCTGCCGCCGTATCCGGTAGGAACCTCACTCGCTGTTGCGTCTTTGCCGTCCAGAGACTCTTGCTCTTCTCCAACGCCCCCACGCCGTCCGCGTTCCTCCCGAGCTGCAGACACGCTTGAGCGAAGACGTATGCACAGCCGAGGTGTCGCCCGTTGCTGCCGAACTTATGCGCGGAGTCTGCTGCGGCTTTGAAGCGCCGGAGGCGTAGATATGTGAGGGCGAGCAGGTGAGAACTGTCTGGGTTGCGGGGTTCGAGGGCGTGAAGCCGTCCGGCGAGGAAGTTGGCCGTGTCTGCTAGGTCTGTGTCGAGGTGTTGCTGGATCTGTTGCGTCAGGAGGTGCGCCGAAGGCGTTGTGGTGGTAGCCATGGCTAAGTCCAGTATGTGTGTGGTATTTTTGTTAGGGTTGAGGTGGTAGGTTGTGTATTATGAGGATCCACGTGATACTCCAGAGGTGCAATCATAAGACATCTAAGTCACGCTGGCTGTCGTAGTCGTCGTCCTTGCCGCATCCGATTCACTCGTTCACCCAAGTCCCGGTGGTGGTGGTGATGGTGAGACAAGCATTCGTTCACTCGGCCCGCAATATTTTCATGCTCGTACCCTGTCGTTAGTCGTGAGCTATTCCATGCCTCCCTCCAGCAACCCCATTCACTCCGGATGTGTCGAGTCGTGCCTGCCGCTGCGGTGTTGTGCTTTGTTGTCGCTAGGCAAGTGCGCTCCAACCAGCACGAGCCACTCACATCCCGCTTTTTCAGTCGACTCAGTCCGCCGTACTTTTGAATGCCAAGCCCTCTGCAAAAGCTACAAGCACCACCACCGCGACTTTCTTCCACCCCACGCATCATTTCCACGATTTCGGGCAGGTCATGATAATTCCAGAAAGACACCAGCGTGTTCATTACATCCTTCTCGAGACCACCACTATGTCGCAACACCGTGAAATCCCCGTCTTCAGTGGGATATGGCGCTCAAGTGCACGGAAGACCCTCAAACCCGTCGAAATCTTGTTGATCTCCCGCTGCACCTCAAAAGGCACCGCACTCCACGACATCTGTGTGGATGACATCCACTCGAGCTCCATGCACGCGAGTCGGACAGATCAGCTCGATCAGGTACCTGTCCTTCCCGCCGCCGCCCGGTGGGCCCTTGCAGCACGACATGTGCTTGAACAGCACGCTGTCTATGGCCGAAGACCAAACTCAGTCTACCGAGGCTGTAACCCACTGCACAACCACAAGTATTCAAGCATGCACAGTACAACCCCTTGCCTTATAGGGTCATGATCTTCAACACTCCATAACCTTCAACCCGGACTACGAGCCTATCACTCCTTGCCATGGACCCTTTGCAGCAGTCCATCCTGCACCATCCCACCATGACTGGCGAACTCAAGCAATTGCTCCGACTTCAAACTGCAGACACTGCATTGAACACTCCGAAAGTCAATGTCAACCAAGCCCCAAGACGTGGGACAACACCTTCGGCGTGGCAAGGCGTGCTTGACTCCGCGAGGTATAAGTAGGAGTCCGAATGTCACTCCATCAATTGTTCTTCAGAGCAGCAGAACACCACAGCACTTTCGTTTCACATTCACTTGTCCATTCACTTCACCTTCCAACCAAACCACTCACCCACTCTGCCAAGATGCGTTTCTCCATCCTCTCAGCCATCCTCTTCTCGGCTTCAGCTCTCGCCCTTCCTACCACCCTTCCAGTAGAGAAACGCCAGTCCGCCACGACATGCGGGAGCACCTACTACTCCGCCTCGAAGGTCGCTGCGGCTATCAACCAAGGCTACGACTACTACGCCTCCAACGCTAAAGCTGACAGCTACCCACATACCTACAAGTAAGACTTTTTGCCCAAGTTCCTCAACACTCGGAATGTTGCATCTAACACTGAGCAGCAACTACGAGGGCTTCGATTTCATCGTGTCTGGTCCATACCAGGAATTCCCGATCAAGTCGAGTGGCGTGTACTCCGGAGGTAAGACATTGAGCACTCGCAGCCTCCCGACATTTCCTTACTGATTGATGGATAGGCTCTCCTGGCGCGGACCGTGTGGTCTTCAACACAGACGGCGACTACGCTGGAGCAATTACCCACACTGGCGCTTCTGGCAACAACTTCGTCGGATGCTCGGGCACATCGTAGACGTTGGGATTCTAGACGAATGTCTTAGACTGGATGGGATATACCATCAACGCATAACGACTTCAATTCGTTCTTTCCCTTTTCCCAATAAACTGCGTCCTCGGATCAGTCTGTTGCAATTTCGCTGGCCTCAAATCATACCTTTTCCGCAAGACTGCGTTCCCTTTGGGCGTAGTACCATTAACAGCGGCACACTAAGTATTACTGCATTCATTTTGTTCTGTTTTATTGCCTCCATAGACTGGGACCGAGTTTGCTGGCCGAGGTGGCCGGCTACAGCTTTCAAGACCCCTCACTCACCATAAAGATCACAGCAAAGGTAAGCCAAACTTGTCGTGCTTCCTGAATAACACTCCACCCAAGGCATCCAACATTCAGCAACATCCATAACACTCGGAACAATCGGTCTAGCTAGGAACTCATCCACCCTCCAAAATGGCCCCGCAGACATGGGATCCAGATTCAGACTCCTTCCCAACCCGCAAAGACCTCCCTTTGATCCCCGGAGCACCAAAAGACGCCGCCTGGTTCTGGGGCAAAGACGACCACATCGGGCGCCTCAACCTCCTCACTCCAAAACGTGTCAAAGCCGCTGCAGCAGAAATCCGAACCGGAGAGATGGCGCGAATGGACCTCCCCCTCAACGTCCCCGAACAACCTGCCTTCGGCCGCGAAACTTTCAAGCACGAGATCAAGATCCTCCGCGAGAACGTCGCATACGACGACACCTACTTTTTAAACACCCAATCCGGGACGCAGTGGGATGGGTTTCGCCACGCGGCGCACGCCTCGGAGGTATTCTACAACGGTGCTAAAGGCTCGGATATCCTGGGTCCGGACGCGAATGAGAGGTGTAGTATCCACTACTGGAGCGAGCACGGGTTCGCTGGGCGAGGCGTGCTGCTCGATTACCGCGGCTGGGCGACAGAGAAGGGGATTAAGTACGATTCTGCGTCTAGCCACCCCATCCCGTACTCCGAGCTAGTCGAAGTAGGGAAACACCAGGGCCTTGACATCCGTCCCGCAGCTCAAGGAGGCGATATCCAGATCGGGGATATCCTCTTCGTCCGATCTGGATGGACGGAAGATTACCACTCCCGCTCCCGCGACGAGAACCGCGATATAGGGCTCCGCGTCTTCGGAGAGGAGGGGGAAGGGATCCAGCGATGGACGGGGGTGAAGCAGGAACCGGAGACGATTGACTGGTTGCACGATTGCTATTTCGCGGCTGTGGGGGGCGACACGCCGACTTTTGAGCTCTGGCCGACGCCGAAGGATCATCATAACCGGTTGCATGGGTATTTGCTTGCGCTTTGGGGGATGCCGTTGGGGGAGATGATTGATTTGGAGAAGGTGGCGCAGTTGGCGAAGAAGAATGGGAGGTATACGTTCTTTTTTACTAGTGCGCCGGCGCATGTGGTGAGGGGGGTTAGTAGTCATGTTAATGGGACTGCGATATTTTAGATGTGAGTAGGGGTAGGAGATGTATTGAAGCAGTGGTGAAGCTTACTTTACATGCGGTCTGAATCGTGACGCTAGGGTATATGGTTAATACGCTGGATTGATGGTCTGACGACCCGTCGTGACTAGAGCTTGAACAGGTCATGTTGCTGTTGCCCTCGCTCTCTACGACCAGTCCCGGTGTGCCTGGCCGCCAGCTTGCCCAGATGGTATAGCTCTGATGGAGCATGAGCATGAGCAAGCATATGACCATCTCATGACCAGTAGTGGCAGCCGAGTGGTCAGACGAGTCGGCTGATTAGTGTTCCTCGTGAACATGTGCTTCATTCATTGCACAGTAGATTGTCCTTGGATTTCTCGCATGTGTCCGGGTCCTGCTGTCGCCCTTCATATTCCCTTCTGGGATGTCTCAACCTGCGAGTGGCGTGAGTTTTTGTAGCTTGCTCGCTCTGGCAACACATCCTAACACATCCTGCTGGCAGCGTGTTTGCCTGTCAGCATCTGCACAGCACTCCGTTGATGCCCCGTGCTTGCTGTAGTCGGACGTCTTCGCCGAAACCCATAGATTGCCACCCGAGTCGGCAAGCGAGCAGCGAGACGGAGGAGATGTCGTCCAGCCGGACCCTGCACGGTTGTTGCCGCCTTCCTCCACATGCGGGACTTGACCAATCAGGCGAGCTCTTCAGCATGCTGACCTAACAAATTTGTCTCGAACGTCATCCTTCATCATCTAGATCTGCTCGAATCGAGCGATTAAGAGCGGTGGAGCGGCAAGAGATGCGGCTCTTGAGCTCGTTAAGCTTAACTGTTGCACGTCACTAACTAAAACAATAGCCTGTGGTTTTGCCACCGAGTTGTTTATATAGCTATCTCAACCTCATTCCGCCACCTGCCTTTTCACCAACCTTCTTTCACATACACCAGACGCAATGGCACCAAACGGATTTGACCCAGCTAGCCAGCAGAACGGCACCCTCAACAAGGATTACGTCGACGACCGTCAAGCGTCGTCTGAGGACTGCGTCTACACGACCTCCAATGGCGTGCCAACAGCACATCCATATGAGTCCCAGAGGGCTGGCGAGAATGGCCCTCTCCTTCTCCAAGACTTCCATCTGATCGATCTTCTCTCACACTTCGACCGTGAGAGGATCCCAGAACGTGTCGTCCACGCCAAAGGTGGAGGTGCACATGGCTACTACATCACGACCGACTCGATGGAGGACATCTGCCGAGCAGATATGTTCAAGAAGGGCAAGAAGGTTCCGATCACAGCTCGATTCTCGACCGTCGGTGGCGAGTCCGGATCTCACGATCAGGCACGCGATCCACGAGGCTTCTCCGTCAAGTTCAGGACCGACGAAGGCAACTGGGATATGGTGGCGAACAACACTCCAGCCTTCTTCCTGCGAGATGCCGCCAAGTTCCCACACTTCATCCACACCCAGAAGCGTGACCCATCGACCCATCTCACACACGCCGACGACTCGACCGTCTTCTGGGATTACCTATCACAGAACCCCGAGAGCATCCATCAAGTCATGATCTTGATGGGTGACCGTGGTATCCCAGACGGGTGGCGCAAGATGCACGGCTACAGCGGCCACACATTCAAGCTCATCAACGAGGCTGGCGAGTGGGTGTATGCCCAGATGCATATGAAGAGCAAGCAGGGCACTGGGTTCATCACTCAGGAAGACTCCGCCAACTACGGCCCCGACTACTCGCAGAAGGATCTGTACTTCGCCATCGAGAAGGGCGAGTTCCCAGGCTGGGACGTCATGTGGCAAACCATGACAGCTAAGCAAGCCGAGGAGGTCTTCGAGAAGCAAGGCATCAATGTCTTCGATCTCACCCACGTCTGGCCACAGAAGCAGTTCCCGCTCCGCAAGGTCGGAGAGTTCTACCTCAACGAGAACGTCAAGAATTACTTCGCCGAGATCGAGCAGATCGCCTTCAGCCCCTCGCACCTGATCCCAGGTATTGAGCCGTCCGCCGACCCAGTCCTCCAGTCTCGCCTGTTCTCTTACGCCGACACTCACCGTCACCGCATCGGCACGAACTACCAGCAACTCCCCATCAACGCCCCACGCACACCATACCGCATGGCCAACTTCCAGCGTGACGGCCCCATGGCCTTCCACAACCAAGGCTCGCGCCCCAACTACCTCAGCTCCATCCAGCCGATCTCTTTCCGCCCGCGTCAAGTCGACCTCGACAAGACCCACGCCCACTTCACCACAGACGCCGTCTCGTTCCTCTCGGAGATCCGTCCAGAAGACTTCAACGCCCCACGCGCACTGTGGGAGAACGTCTTCGACGAGCCCGCGAGGGAGCGATTCATCACCAACGTCTCCGGCCACATGGCCAACTGCACCAAGGAGGAGATCATCAAGCGCCAGATCGGCATCTTCAGGGAAGTGTCGAATGATCTAGCTACCCGCCTCGAGAAGGCAACCGGTGTGAAGGGTTATGATGGCATCTCGAACTTGAGGTTCAATGGCGAGCATAACGGCATGGCGAAGGACAAGACCCTGAGAGCGGCGAATGGATTGGCAGGCAGGGATGAGAGCATATCATTCAACAATGGTGCTCCTACCATGGGTCAGCACACGAATGTGGCTGCGGCGGCATGAGTGTTATGTGGTATGTTAGTGTAAGTATAGCCAAGGCAAATCCAATGTGATGTCGTTAGACAACCCCAAACCCATAACGTCGTCTCATTCTTGTCGATGAAAAAGTGATTGTGTACCTTAGGGGTCTCGCGTATCAAGGAAGATATAAGGCATCATCCGATGTGGTGTTATGCCCTACAGCGGCCGCCTTCATCGAATCAATACACTGGAGTCGTACGGACTATTGTCCATGCCCTGGTTGCTTGCTTGCTACCAATGGGCACTCCCGAAGATATACCCGTGATGTATCAAATCCTTCTTGCCCGCCAAGCTTCCTTACACCTTCCGCATCCCGCTCGCGAAGTTTGCACGATAGCAAACCCTGCCACCTCAACCGCCGCTTCCAACCGAAGCACGCGAGCTTATCTCGACGAGATGTCTGCCAATCCTAGCCTGCATGCGCTGCTGGTCGACGTTACATGATAACGGTGTTGGCCTCGGTCTTGGTATGGCTCCCAAGAACGCTAAAGCCACTTGGCATGACATTCTTGGGTGGGTGCCACTGGGGTCAGCGTGGGTGTGGAGCTGTGTAACCCTGCCTGCCAAGCGGACGACGATCACTTCCTCTCTGTAGCAATCGCGTGGTGTGCGTAGCAGCTCTTTATTAGAGTGGGCAACCGCGCCTTGTTGTACTCTTGCTGCCGGACTTCACCTCAGCTGGCTGGAGAGCTTCACGCATTCATCGATAACCATGGCACAGTACAGGTCCTACGACGACCCTGAGAAGTACTCACCGTCTGAAGAGGTGCAGAAGGAGCCATATACTCACCAACAATATGGCGAAGAACCTCTTAACAACCCGAAAGGGCTGTCGGATCCTCGAGATGCGAACCACAGCTTGCACCGCGGGCTCAATGCCAGACAAGTGACTATGGTACGTTGTTCAACGGGCACGATACCTTTCAGGTGGGCAAATTTGAGACGTTAGCTGACGGGCCTTTTTCGTACTTAAGATAGCCATCGGCGGCGCGATTGGGACTGGCTTGATCATAGGGACTGGAAACGCCCTGGCGAGGTCCGGACCTGCGTCTATCATGATCTCGTATAGCATCGTCGGACTGCTCTGCTACACTGTCATGTGTGCGTTGGGAGAGATGGCTACCTGGCTTCCGGCGGCTGGAGGATTCGCGGCTTATGCTACCAGATTCGTGGATCCTGCCCTCGGTTTCTCCCTAGGATACACCTATTGGTTCAAATACATCATTGTCACGCCGAACCAGCTTACAGCCGCCGCCCTGGTCATCCAGTACTGGTGCCCGCCCGAGCAGGTCAATCCGGGTGTCTTCATTACCGTCTTCTTGGTGGCAATAGTCACAATCAATTATTTGGGCATCAGGTTCTTCGGCGAGATCGAGTTCTGGCTGTCGTCGATCAAGGTGCTGACCATCCTCGGTCTCATTCTCCTGTCGCTCATCATCGCAACTGGAGGGGTCCCAGGGTCTCCAGCAACTGGATTTAAATACTACAACAATCCAGGCGCTTTCAACACGTACAAGGGCGACGGAGCTACAGGCCGTTTCACTGCGTTCTGGTACAGCTTTACGAATGCCGTCTTTGCCTATCTGGGCACCGAACTTGTCGGCGTGACAGTCGGAGAGGCTGAAAACCCAAGACGAAACATCCCGCGAGCCATCAAGCTGACTTTCTGGCGAATCTTGGTCTTCTACATCGTACTCGTGTTCCTGCTTTGCATGATTGTGCCGTACGACAGCAAACTTCTAGTTTTCGCGACGAACGCCAGCACCTCCGCAGCCGCCTCTCCTTTCGTGGTGGCTATTCAAATCGCTGGCATCAAAACCCTCCCGGGTTTCTTGAATGGATGCATCCTCATCTTCGTCTTCAGTGCCGCGAACAGCGATCTATACATTGCTTCCCGTACCATTCATGGTCTCGCGCTAAAGCATCAAGCCCCCTCTTTCCTTGCCATCACCGACAAACGAGGCGTGCCCTACTACTCTCTTGGACTCTCGGCGCTCATTGCTTGTATCGCCTATCTCAATGTTGCTGAGAATGCCGCGGATGTCTTTGGCTACTTCGTCAACCTCGTTTCTATCTTCGGTCTCCTGACCTGGATCTCGATATTGGTCTCGCACGTTTACTTCGTCAAAGCACGCAAGGCACAGGGTGTACCGGAGGAGTCATTGCGCTACAAGTCTCCGTTCGGACTCTGGGGAACGTACGTTGCGCTAGGCTTCTGCTGCTTGATCGCTCTAACGAAGAACTTCGCTGTCTTCACGTACGACGAAGACTACGGCAACTTCGATTACAAGAATTTCATCGTGAGCAACACACCCCCGTCCTCGTCGGACTAATACACTAACGTGACCTACAGACTGGTTACCTGGGCATTCCGCTGTATCTCATCATGATATTCGGCTACAAGTTTGTCAAGAAGACGAAGGGTCTGAAGCCGCACGAGGCAGATCTGTTTACTGGCAAGGACGTTATCGATGCCGATGAGCAGGAATGGCTTGAGAAAGAGCGGAACGAGAAGGCCAGTGGTGCCAACTATTGGTACAGGCATACGCTGGGTTATCTATTCTAGATACGTTTCGAGACATCCAGTGAGCGCCAGATGCTCAAGATGCACCACAAGCCACTGGTCCGAGCAAGACATTTTCCAACATCACACTGAAGGTACCGGAATTGTCAGTCAGTGACTTGACCCTACCCCTTTGTTCCGTTACTGAAGAAGACACAACAAGCCAATAGCCCGAGCAGAACCTTTTCCGAACTTGCATCGCCCCCACAGTCAACTGATACGCAATCTGACACTCCTCCGGCTCTCTTCTGTGCTCTACACATTCAATTCGGCATCCTTGACACTTGCTAGCACTCCAGCATATTTCTCGAGCGCGGCCGCGACCTTCGTTTCCACGAGTTCCTGTACAATCTGCGCAGATCTGCCCGTGAAAGCTGCTGGGTCAATGAGTGCCTGCAACTCTGGTATGATGGGCTGAAAGTATTTTGTAGCCCTGATGCGGTCTAGGAGGTCGTTTGGTTTGCCTTCTTGCTTCACAACTGCACCAGCTTGGTGAGAAAGGACGCTGAGAAAGTTAGTGACATCGAAGTAAGATGAACGTTGGGTCTCGGGCATACCGGATCTCCTCGTGCACTTCTTGCCTTGAATAGCCCTGCCAATAAAGTTAGCCACGAAGATAGCTACACAAAGGTAGTGGTTCGACTGTCTTACCAGTTCGCCCATAGCCATGATCACATTCTCGGTCGCCATGAAAGGCAATTCCTGGTCGATTCTGTGCTGTATCACCGCCTTGTTGACTACCATGCCGGATGAAACATTGTTCAGTAGTATCAAGCAGGCGTCCGCACAGAGAAATGATTCAGGCAAAACAATGCGTCGGATAGCTGAATCGTCAAGACTGCGTTCCAGCCACTGGGAGGCATACGTCTGCTCCGCGTCGGCGCTGAAGTTGCGCAGTTTTCTGCCCAATGAACACAGCCTCTCGGAGCGCATTGGGTTGCGCTTGTACGCCATTGCTGAGGACCCTATCTGGTCGGCTTCGAAGGGCTCCTCGAGCTCCTTGAACATGGCTAGATGCCGTATATCACCACCGGTGCGTTCGCAGGTGCTACCGAACGACGAGAGAGCATGGACGACATCCGTGTCGATTTTGCGAGAGTATGTCTGCGATGTCGAGATCTCGGCAGCGTGAAAGCCAGCCGCTTCGGTGACGAGCTTGTCGAGACTTTTCACTTTATCATGGTCACCTTTGAAGATTTCGAGAAAGCTTGCTTGTGTTCCTGTGGCACCCTTGACTCCACGGAACTTGGACAGGAGCCTCTCTCGCACATACTCGAGGTTGTGAAGATCATCAAGAAGATCGGTTATCCAGAGGCTGGCTCGCTTGCCAACAGTGACGAGCTGCGCTGGTTGCCCGTGGGTGTATCCCAGGCACGGTAGGTCGCGATAAGCTATTGCAAACTTGCTAAGCCGTTGGACAACACCAGCAAGCTTAGGAAGAATCAAGTTGAGCGCATCTCTGAGGAAGATCTGAAGAACGATGTCAGCTTGTCCTACGACAAGACAGGAAGTGGTTGGGAAATATACAAGATCCGCATTGTCCGTCACGTAACTGCTCGCAGGTCAGCTATAGCGCAGGTCGGTGGAAAATATCGACGAGAGTGCATACCAGGATGTTGCTCCGAAGTGGATCTTGCCAGCGGCTGCTGGAGCCTTCAAACCATACGTATGGACATGAGCCATGACGTCGTGCCGTCTGCGCTTCTCCTCTATCGCAGCTGTTTCGAATTCGTCGTCTTCGATGCGTATGTGCTCCTTCATCTGTGCGAGGCCCACATCGGAAACGTCGATACCAAGGCTACGCTCGGATTCTGCTAAATAGACCCAAAGCTGCCGCCATGTGCTGAATCGATTCCTCGGTGAGAACAGATACTTCATCTCAATTGAGCAGTACCTCGAGTTGAGCGGGCTGTTGCGTGGTTAGACATGAAGTTCTCCCACCCAGAATATTGCTGGACAATCCCGACTTACTTCTGGAAGACATCGTTGTTCGACGCCATGCTGAAAAGCTGGTACTGGAATCTAAAGAGAACGATGGCTCTGCTTTGCACACCAGGTCGCACTCGTCTTGCCTTATACGAGCTGTTGGTGAACGTGAGTCTGAGAAAATATCCACTGACTTGACATGTGAAAAGGATTTGATTGGTTCGTTGAAGCAGGAAAGTGCGATAGGAGCCTAGTCTCAAATCTACGACTACAAAGTCTGAGAATTACCGCAAATCTTCCTCATTCGTCCTACTTCGTCCCTTTCCATACCTGTGCATACCATTCCAGCATTGCACATTTGTTGGGTGCGATCATGACTCTGTCCGTATAGATCGTACCAACTGTGCTGTCGGTGTTCATGCGAGAATATTCTTCGCGAGTCTCTGTATCGTTGGGGACTTCGTTGGTGCTGCTGGCCCAACCTTGCGACTTCGCAGCAAATGCTCCGTCTCTCCCAATTTCTGGTAAGCGTTTTCTCGACTCGACGATTGGCGGTTGAGAAGGCGAATTCGGCGCCTGAAACCATCATCACACTCCTAGGTCGGTGATCATCCCTTCATGAGTCCCTCCGCTTGAGAAGACCCTTTGCCGCTTCCCGCACCGAGATGCCACGGAACAGCCATTCATTGCTGTGTCTACCGCAGTCCGAGAAAGAGCTGCTGTTCCGCTTGGTTGGGGGCTTAGGAGTAGAAGCCGTTGGTGAGCCCTTGTCCGCGGTGGGGGACTGCTTGCGCTCCACTTCGTTGGCCCATTTGATGTCGACACCCTGGTTGGAGAGAGTTTGTTGAGGCATGTTCCTCTGGATGCTGAGAGTCGTGGATCACTCTATCGTTGCTGCTGGCTGCTGTCGTGAATGGCTTCCAGCGGTATTCCGATTCCCTTCTGACGAGTGTGTTGTCCTGGCTGATGTTGAACCTTGACTGGGAGTGGTGGTCTCGATTGCTCAGCAAGAGACTTAAGGTATGACTGTTGTTGCTTGACGAATGAGAATGTTCAGCTGGGGGAAATGGTCTATACCTTTATGCATCCTCATCATGCCATCCTCCGACCACGTGTACCCACCTCATGACCACCCGGCCAAGGGGACTGCATGCCGGTGTCCGAAACGCATTCGAGGCAGCGGACAGTCCGCCTCGCACATGCATCTTCAATCAAGAAGCTGAGGTGCTTATTGGCTTAGACTCCAATGTGTCGGTCAGCTCGTTTTGGCCAAGTGCGCTAACGCACAAAGCGGAGACCGGCACGATGAAGTGAATGTTCAATTGGCCGGACGATCGTAAGGCTGCAGGGATGGGAATCCTTCTAGACCTCAGGCTCACCGGAGCTTGAACCATCCACAATGCCTCGTGAGCCGTTACGTGGCAGATAAGATGCGTCACGAAGATCGGAAAACGTGCCGCGCTCCTTGGTTCGAGCATTCTGCGGAGTATCACGAAAGGTTCATCGTCGAAGGCATCCGCGAGATCAGCGGTGACAACGGATAGCGGGATAGCACCACCATTAATCTGATCAGTCCACGCGTGCAGCGTGGCTGTAACACGACATGATCGAATCGCGTACGGCCGTGAGTTTCGGTGTTGTCTTACGACCTCGCATGAGGTAGTCGTACTTGGGACATCGCTACCGGTATTACTCATCACCAAAGCAGTTCCCAGCGCTACGTTCACACTAGGGATGGTTTCACACGCTTTAACAGGCCACCCGTTAGCTTCTCCATTAGCACAACCAACCACAAACCATCTGACGGACAGCATTGGCAGGGTATGCGGAACGACAACGAAGTGGTCAACATCTTTCTTCCGATCTCTACATCCTGAATACCCCAAATTTGGTCTCCTTCTTCTCCACACTCCCTCCCATTGCCGCCTGCAATCCCATCCCGAGCACTCTCCTTGTATGACTGGGCGGAATGATGCCATCATCCCACAATCTCGCTGTCGAGAACAATGCTTCGCTCTCCCTTTCTATTCGATCCCTCAATCCCGTGTCTACCTTCTTCCCAACCGCCTCCATTACAGATGTCAATTGCTCAGGTCCCATCACTGACGTCTTCGCGCTCGGCCACGTCCACAAGAATCGTGGTGAGTAGGCACGCCCGCACATGCCATAGTTCCCGGCACCGGCGGAGGAGCCAACGATGACAGTGAATTTTGGCACGTCGGCGCAAGCAACAGCAGTTACAAGTTTGGCACCGTTCTTGGCTATACCGCCTTTCTCTGCGTCTTGCCCGACCATGAAGCCGCTGATATTCTGCAGAAAGATGAGTGGAATGTTGCGCTGGCAGCAGAGTTCGATGAAGTGCGCTCCCTTCAGACTGCTTTCGGAGAACAAGATGCCGTTGTTCGCGATGATGCCGACCGGGTGACCGTAGATGGTGGCGAAGCCGGTGATCAGCGTGCTGCCGTAGGATGGCTTGAACTCGGAGAAGTGCGAGTCGTCGACTATGCGGACGATGACTTCGTGCATGGGGATGGCCTGTTTGAGATTCGTCCCTACAATGCCGCCGAGTTCTTCTGGGTCGTAGATTGGTTCTGACCAGTTGGGACGGATATCCGAATTGGGTGCTGTGGGATAGTTGAGGTTGCTGATGCAGCGGCGTGCGAGAACAAGTGCATGAGCGTCGTCGACAGCAAGGTAGTCAGTCACGCCGCTGATCTCAGAGTGCAATCTGCCGCCTCCGAGATCTTCGGCGCTGACTTCTTCACCTGTTGCGGCTTTGACAAGAGGCGGGCCGGCGAGGAAGACAGTACCTTGCTTATCGACAATGATGGACTCGTCACTCATGCTAGGTACATAGGCACCACCAGCGGTGCACGAGCCCATCACAACGCTGATTTGTGGGATACCCACGCTGCTCATCCGGGCTTGGTTGTAGAACAGCCGTCCGAAATGGTCGCGGTCCGGGAAGACGTCCTTTTGGTGAGGTAGATTAGCTCCACCCGAGTCCACGAGATATATGCAGGGTAATCGGTTCTGCTGAGCGATCTCCTGTGCTCGGGTGTGTTTGCGAATGGTTATGGGGTAGTATGAGCCGCCCTTGACACTCTAGACTCGTCAGTACCGTCTTGTACTCTTCTTGGCATGCTTGGACAGGCATACGTGCTATCGTTCGCAATGATCATACACATCACTCCCTCAATCGTCCCGATGCCCGTAAGCATACCACCGCCGGGAACGTCCTCGCCCGGATACAGCGCATGCCCTGCCAACGCGCTAAGCTCCAAGAAGCTCGTACCTGAATCGACCAACGCTGTTACACGATCTCTGACCAGCATCTTTCCACGATCGACATGCTTCTGTCTCGCCTTGTCTGTCCCTCCCTTCGCAGCTTCGGCATGGAGCGTCGTGAGCCGTTGTGTAAGTTCACGCATCGAGGCCGCATTGTCGCGATACCTGTCGCTATTGGGATCAACCGCAGTCTGTATGATCGAGATCTGAGCTGCTTGGTGCGGACTCGTGTATGTTGCTGCTCGTCTTCGCTGCGCAAGGCATTGTTGTGGAGCCTGTAGTCGCCGTCGTGGGAGGTGGTGTAGCGAACGCGCGAAGGCGCGTACGGGAGTATACGACGCCATTCAAGATACCTTCACATTCTTTCTTCCATGAAGTGATGCTTGTTCAAGTTGTTTACAGCATCGTTCCTCATCAACGTTTCTGGCCCCCGGTCTCCTTCAGCCGCGAGTAGCCGTCCCCAGAAACGTCACCCAACAAAACCATCCAGCGCCCCCGGGTCTTCAATGTTGAGCAGACACCACAATGCCTCCTATATCACCCTGTCGAGCGGCAGCGCTGCTGCAAAGTACCCGGACACCCTTACAAAGAGTCCCCCGAGCAGCGTTCGTAGCTGTCCAGCGACAACGACGAGCAGCATCAACGAAACATCCGAAAGATTTCACACCACCAACGAACGATGACTTGGAGGAGCTACGAGAACGGACGATAGAGTTCGCTCGAAGAGAAATCACTTACGAAGTCGCGCAGTCGACAGATCATAATAATGAGTTTCCGAACTCAATGTGGCAGAAGCTGGGCGAGGCAGGGTTTCTAGGCCTGACAGCAGACGAAGATTATGGCGGACTAGGGATGGGCTACCAGGCGCATTGCGTGGTGTTGGAAGAGCTGAGCAGGGCGAGTGGCAGCATTGGTCTGAGCTATGCAGCGCACAGTCAACTTTGTGTTAATCAACTGCAACTCAACGGAACAGATGAGCAGAAACGCCAGTTCTTGCCCGGTCTCACGAGCGGCGAGAAGATTGGGGCTCTAGCAATGAGCGAGCACAACGCTGGATCGGATGTGGTTTCGATGAAGACCACTGCCAAGGAGAGCGATGGTGGCTACCTCTTGAATGGCCACAAGATGTGGATCACCAATGGTCCAGATGCACATTATATCATCGTCTACGCCAAAACTGACCCGGACGCCGGCAGCAAAGGCATGACCGCCTTCATCGTGGACACTTCGACCAAGGGCTTCAGCTGTGCCCGCAAGCTCGACAAGCTCGGCATGCGTGGCAGCAACACTGGCGAGCTTCTTTTCGACAACGTTTTCGTCCCTACTTCCAACATCCTTGGTGGCGTTGGTAAAGGCGTACGCGTGCTCATGGAAGGCCTCGATCTTGAGCGATTAGTTCTGTCCGCCGGCTCGCTAGGCCTGATGAAGGCAGCGCTGGACGTTACTCTTCCATACGTCCACGAGCGGAAGCAGTTTGGCGCACCACTGGCCCATAACCAGTTCATCCAAGGTAAGCTAGCAGACATGTACACCAAGTACCGCGCCAGCTCTGCGTTCACGTACAGCATTGCGCGCGCGATTGATGAGAGCTATGAGGATCCCGAGATTCGGACGCAGGATTGTGCTGGGGCGATCTTGTACGCGGCAGAGCGGGCTACAGAATGCGGTCTCGATGCAATTCAATGTCTTGGCGGTATGGGGTATATGAATGAGATGGCGGCGGGGAGGATTATGAGAGATGCTAAGCTGTATGAGATAGGTGCGGGAACGAGTGAGGTGAGGAGGATGGTGATCGGAAGGGCTTTCAATAAAGAATTTGGAACTAGATGACATGTGACAACAACACTTTAGCTTGCTACATGCAAGTTTACCCTCGGACTTCGCCTTTGAGCTTCAACTTTCGAAGTAAGATCCGTCCTGTAGACAATCTGTAGCCATTCCCAAATACCAGGATGTCGTCGCACTGTCGTGAATGACCCGTCTACTACGGAAGTTATTCCTTTTAATGGCATGTGATCGCCCCACTCCATCCGCCAGGTTGGACCTGCATCACCACCCCGCGAATTCTGAACACACTTTTGTGTTCGAGACCACTCTTCCTTCATCCATACAACACACCGTCCAAGCCTGTCGCCAATTTGACCGTATAGCAAAAGAGTGTCTGATGCCTCGAAGCTAACAAGAGTCGTCAGAATGCACCCAATCCTCTTCACCCTGATCATCACACCGCTCGCCCTCTTCGGCACCTCTCAAATCCTGGTCACACTGGGAAACACGAGCGGGAACCGCCTACTCGAATACTACGGCCGGGCCCTCGCCTCCTTCCTCGCTCTAATTCTCTGCGCGATCTATGGAACAATAGCATCGGCAATCCTGAACGTGTTTGGCTACGGTGGGCTCGGGCAATGGACCACGGCGCGGGCGTTCAAATGGACTATGCTATTCTCCACTGGAGTGTGGTTCGAGATCGAGGATGAGAAGGACTGGAGGAACACCACAAGGCCTGCTGTATTCGTTGGAAATCATCAGACGGAGCTAGACGTGGCTTTCCTGGGACACCTGTTTCCTAAGTATTGCTCAGTGAGCGCGAAGGCGAGTTTGAAGAAAGTACCGGTCCTTGGGTGGTTCAGTACGTGTGATGCAGCTTCTCGTCGATACAAACAAGAGTATAGCTAACGCTATCACAGTGGCCTTAAGCAAGACGGTCTTCATCGAACGCAAATCACGCGAACAAGCCTTCGCGGCCTTCGATGCGGCAGCAGAGCAGATGCACTCAAACAAGCAGTCCGTCTACATCTTCCCGGAAGGCACTCGGTCATACTACGACTACCCTGATATGTTGGCCTTCAAGAAAGGCGCATTCCATCTGGCGATCCAAGCACAGGTCCCCATCATACCGGTGGTCGTGGCGAACTACAGCAACGTCTTGAACGTCAAGCAGAAGATCTTCAGAGCTGGCACAATCCCGGCACGAGTACTAGAGCCTGTCAGTACGAAGGGCAAGACGAAGGACGACGTGGATGCCTTGCTTCAGGAGGTCAGGGAGAAGATGTTGACCGCGCTGAAGGACTTGACGGAACATGCGAGGGAGCAAGGCGTTGCTGTGCAGGAGCCGGAGAAGAGGCCGAACGGGCCGGCTAAGGATACGGCAGTGACGACCGGCATGAACGCTGCGGCGTAAAATCCAGATGACTTTGATCTGGCGAGTGAGTGACGAGCTGTGGAAATGCTGGCGAGCTGCTGACCTATGGTCAGGGTGATGAAGGACAGGCGTTCAGCGATTGCTTTGGTCGATTGCATGATACCCAACGCATTCACGATTTGGAAGTTTGGTAACACGAAAAGCATTGGCATAAGGTACAGGCAACAGGTACGGCGTCCGTGTGCTCGTATATACTCGTGCGTATACAGGCAATCTCTTCATCAAGTCCAATATTTCAATACCCCAACAACTCTCACTGTACACTGCACTGCACTGCACAGGCCGTGATTGACGGGAACAAGCTAACGCTAGTGGATGTTCGCAGCGGCAGGGACGCGCCTTACGGCGCGCCTGGCTTTTGACGGTCATGTGATCCGACTCAACGTCCTGCCGAGCAGATTTGCAGTTCTCGTTGTTGTGGCGAATCGCTCAATACTAAACTTCGCGGCGTCGTTGAGCACGAGAACATTGCAAAACCAGCTCCGACGCACCATCGAGGAGCGTAAACCTGCCTCTACTAAGCTCAACCACACACAGGATTCGAAACAATTCAACCCATGTTAGCTGCTCCTAAACAATCCCCTCTGCACGTATTCCGAGCACTCTGAACATTTTTAATGCAATGCGTAGCTTGAGAGACTCGAGGCTTACTTGGGATCACAACTCCCCGGACGACAACACTTGCCATAAAGCTTGATAGCTATTGAAAGAAACAGCCTTAAACATGCCTACTGACGACGGAACCAAGATTGTCTTCATCACCGGAGCTACTGGTGGTATAGGCAAAGCCACCGCCATTGTCTTCGCGAAGGAGGGTGGCTACGATCTAGCACTACATTACAATAACGCCGACCAAGCCACCCGGGACGAGCTCGAATCAAAGATGCGAAAAATTGCTCGCAATGCTTTCATCCGGATAGTCTTCGTCCAGGGCGATTTGACAGACTACGACAGAGTCCGTGAGCTCCATAAGCTTGTCGTGGACAAGTTAGGACACCCGGATATACTGTTCAACAACGCAGGATCGAACGCCGGTTACAATTCTGTACAAAACCTCGCCGAGGTGCCCATAGATGCAATCGAGAAGACGTGGCGAATCAACACTGGGTCTGGGATCCTGCTCACTCAGCTCTGCTTGCCACATATGGAGGCTCAGAACTGGGGTAGGATCATCTTTGATTCTTCTGTGGCGGCTTTCACGGGTGGTGTTGTTGGTCCGCATTATGCTAGTTCTAAGAGCGCACAGCATGGTTTCATTCACTGGCTGGCTGGCAATGTCGCCAAGAAGGGGATCACCGTCAACGGAGTGGCTCCAGCGCTAATCGGGGACACGAACATGATGGGGAGCTCTGAGGATGAGGAGCTGCTGCAGAAGGTTGCATCGAGTGAGTTGGGATTCTCAGATTTTAGAACTTTTCGGGAGATGGTACAGCTAACATGGTGCAATCAGGAATACCTGTGGGACGACTAGGACGGCCAGAGGAGGTTGCGGACACGGTATTGTGGATGTCGAAGACGGGCTACGTTACCAACAAGGTTATAGCGGTTGACGGTGGATATTATCCGTATTGATGTTCTTCGTATACTGTACACTCCTTCCAAGCTGCGATACACGCACCCTCTCATTCCTACACATGCTGCAGCAGGAGTGTGCCTAAAATGGAGATCCCCCAGGAGTTCCAGTCTGCTGCCACATACAGAGTCCCTCAAGCCTTCTGTTTCTCCCAAAACTCCATCTTCTTGTTATAAGTACACCTCAATGGACAAGAGATCTTGAAGTCTGGCTTGGTCTCCTTGCTCACCGAGAACACGACACTGTACTGCTTACAGTACGGTCCTGGACACTTGTACCACTGAACGTTTGCGGGCGTAGGCGTAGCACCGTCCTGTGTACTCGCTGCCGCCTTCTTTGCGTGTTCGAGCAGCAACTGGGGCGCATTGATCGCAGCCTCTCGAAACCCGGTGTGTTCCTCTCCGTTGAAGAGCTCGGTGGCGTGTTCCTGTACCGACCCAGAGATGATGTTTCGGATCGCGTCGGTGGGCTCGTCCACCGAATCGTATGCCAGCGTGACTATCTCGGAGAAGGCGGCCGCCATTGAGAAGCCACTCGCTTGAGGAACTTGTCTTTTGCTAGGGCCTGCAGCGCCTCGATTTGGTATTTGTCCGCCATCACGTAGAGCTTATAGTCGAGGATCATCGGAGCCCAGTCGCCATATCCCTCATCCACGTAGTCTAAGTGGTAGAGATAGTGAAGCATTGCTGCGACGACATGTGGATCATCCTCCTTCAAGACAACCTTTCCCGACTTTGCCTCCTGCGAGTCTGTTAGGCCCACCATTCATCTTCTTGTGAAGAGAAGGGCGATAGCTACCTCGAAGTCTGCATTACACGCTTTCTCAAAGAACTCCGATTGCGAGCATATGATAAGCTTGTGCACCCTTCATTCGCGCTCGCCACACTGTACTGCAAAGTCCGAGTACTTTGCGTTTGCGAAGGCGCTATTGCAAACATCGGTCAGAGCGAGCCCGCAGGAGAGAGTGGAAGTGGGCGGTCGATTCACTTCTGCAGTCCTTGGGTCATATGTTGCGGCACATTGCTGTCATTTGGTTCAGTGGCCGTCATTGTATCCGAGAAATGAGTGCCAGTGGTTATCAATGAAGCTGGTGACAAAGCTGCGAGTATATGTGAGTTTTTTTCTTGCAGCAGAAGCGAGGAAGGAGAGGAAATCATGCTGAAGATTGTGAGGGAGTTGCTGACACTTGCTGCAACTTCACCTCATCGCTGTATCGAAGATCGAGCTTACAGCACCGGCGTGAGAGGACACAATGAAAGACACTCACTGACAGATAGTCACATAACATGCACTCATTCTATATAAAAACATCCTGCCAAGCCACTCCCAACGCCGATGTCTTTCCGCTAAGTCCACATGTTCTCTGCCACTACTGCTTAGCAAGCCACTTAAGCACCTCCTCCTTCTCATCCACCGGCAGCATGCTCAGCACCTGTGCCACACCCTTCAATCCACCGGTCTTGTTTCCTCGCAACAGCGCCGCAACATCGTACGCCACAGTCTCGGCCTTCAACGCCTCAATCTTGTCCGAAATCATCTTCCGGTTGTCCTCATACCACATAGCCACCTTCGTGTCATCAGTGTCGAAGTTCGGTACCGCGGACCACGCCTCCAAAGTCCGGAGGTTGGCAGCGCGAGACACGAGCTCCTTGCTCTGAGACGCCGCCATGCGCTTGAGCACGTACTCCTCGTTCAAACGGCGACGGAGACGCCAGTAGAAGAAGCGCCGTGCGTTGGTCCACTGCAGTGGCATGCGAATGACGTCCTTCGCCTTCATGCGACCGGCTCGATCGTGGAGATCAGAGTATTGCAGGGCGATTTGCAGGTAGACTGGAAGTAGGCGATCCTCGCGCTCAGTCATCAGGGCCTTAATCTCGTTCTGTTGCTCGGCAGTCAGATCCTTCTCCATAGACTGGCGCTTGAGGTCGCCGTAGGCAGGGTCGAGGCGAGCCATGGTCTCGAGCTGGCGGTCCTTCTTGTACTTGATGCCGACGATACCTTCTGGTTCGAGGACACCGCCGCGAGAGTCTTCGTCGGCATACATCTCCATCATTTGTGGGTTGATGGTTGGATCCACGACGACCTAAACACTATTAGCATGTATTCCATTCCACATATAGTAGAGCAAGACTTACCCATGAACCACCACGCAGCTCACCATGCGGCGGGATGTAGACGAAGATCGGCTGCTCGTACTTGACAAGAGCGTCGACGATATACGAGCCATACTTCAGCACTTCGTTGTACATGTCACGCTGCCCGCCCGAGAAACCTCTCCAGTTCGCGAGGATCATGAGCGGAAGCTGCTCGCCATTGTTGAAGTCGCGGAGTGCCTGCGCAGTCTTGAAAGCGCTGTTGGGGTACCACACGCCACCAGCCTCGTTGGTGACTTGCTCAATCGAGTCAGGATTTGCTGGATCAGCTGGCGTGACGTTCTCGACCGAGCGAGTCTCTACACCAATAACACCGACTGGAATGCCGCCTAGACGAGCGCGACCGATGACCGTGGTGCGAGCCCAGCCGGCAAGTGCTTCCTCGAAAGAGCCCTTGTCGAAGAGACCGTGCAAGAAGCCATCATCGGTCTGTTGACCAGCAATGAGGTGGCGCACGTCGTAAGTAGCCTTCTGTGGCGGGAAGAAAGTGATATCGCGATCCCACGAATCCGACGATGGCGAGATGGGCACCGGGTTGTTCTTCTTGTCGGGCACAAACGACATCCACTTGACGATCTTGGACACACCAGCGAAGTCGTCATCAGCAGTCATGTGGGACACACCGTTCTTGTACATGATTTGCGTGCCACCAAGCTGCAAGTTGGAAGTGTAAACTTCGCGTCCGAGAAGCTTGTTGATAGCAGGCGCACCAGTGAGGATGATCGGCTGACCCTCGATCTGGATAGCACGCTGGCCAAGGCGTACCAGGTAGGCACCGATACCGACCGAGCGGCAAGTGACGAGCGTGATTGTGAAGATGTCGTCGTACGCACGTGAAGTCTCACCAGCGATGAGACCCGAGCCCTTCAAACACTCAACACCAAGACCGTCTTCAGCACCAATGATAGTGGTAAGGACATGGCGAACCTCGCCGCCAACCTTGACCTCCTTGGTGATAACGTGCTTGAGCGCACCGTCCTCGAAGCGAGCCTTCTTCTCTGGCGTGAGATAGAGGTACTCGAACCCAGCTTCCGGCTTCTTCGGATCTTTCCACGCAACAGAGAAGTGAGGGATGAGCTCATCAGCCATGCCGATACGGGCGCCAGAGTTGGCAGACAGATAGATCCGTGGAATGCCCAGCTTGCGAGCAAGCTCTGAGCACTTGTGGAAGAACTTATCTTCCAGCGGACCGAAGCTACCAATCTTGAAGGTGATGTCGTTGGCGATGATGATGAAGCGGCGGCCGCGTGGGTACTCGGGCGTCTTAGCGGTGACAATCCAGCCTACCATACCAATGTTATTGGTACCGGGTTCGCGATTGACCTCCTGCAAGTTGTCCGAGTCGTCCAGCACAAGCTCGCTGTATTCTATACAGTCGCCCTTGACTGGCTGCTTCTCCTTTAGCGTGGGGTGTTGCGACGCGACCGCATTCCAGCTATTCTCGGTGGCCTGTCTAAAGAGCTCTGGGAAGTCGTAGACGTACTGAGTGCCCATAATGTGAGCCTTGTAACGCTTGGGCTGCAAAGCACCCTTGGTCTCGTACGGTGTGCTGACAGGACGCAAGTGCATGGAGCCGATCTTGGTAGTGCCGCCAATGCTGTGGAACAGCCATTCATTGCCCTTATCAGACTTGCGCTCTTCGTAGAGCTCGACCTCAGCAATGTAACCAGAAGTGTTAGTGATGATGACACGCAACGGCACTGGGTTCCCAGTGTTCTTGTCGGTGCAAACAATTCGGATCTCAGCACCGGTCACTCGGAGCCTCCACGCACGGCGACCGAAGCGATCCAAGAACCCAGCAAGTGCCTCCTGAACTTCGTTCGTCTCCAGAGGGAACACGGTGGAGAAGTTGATGAAGATATGGTTCATATCCGAATTGTTGTTGCCACCGATCTCGAGTGCGTCTAAGATATCGCTCATGAGCTTGTCGGCCTCTGAGATAACGTACTCTGCCGTTGGCATGTTGGTGTCCCGAAGCTGGCTGGTCCGGACAGCAGCGCGCGTGAAGTAGCGCTTATCATTATCGGCATTCTTGCCAATGGCCTCGTACATGTGGATGTTCCTGTTCTCTGTGAAGACGGGCTTAATGTTGAACTTCGCTAGACGTCCAAGCTCCAGTTGGAAGGCCAAGGCGGGCTCGATATGACGGATGCTGATGTCTTCGTCGTACTTCGGTCCACGGAAGGTGAAGTATGCAGGGTATGTTCCATCCTTGTGTCCACAAATGAAAGTCAGACGTCTTACGCGGCGAGCCAGGAGTTCGTCCTTGTACTCTTCTACGATGGGCCGCAAACGGGTGAGGATCTCCTTATCGTCGAAGCTCTCAGCGTCGCAAATGGCGATGTTGCAGACTGCGGTCAGTTCATCATCGTGCCCTGGCTTAGGGACCGAGTTTCCTGGTGTCCGCCTCCTCGCCGAGTCGCTAGACAGTGTCAAGCTGCCTTTGACATGTCCGTTCTGGTCGGCAACTGGGAAGGTCTCGAGCGCCTTCATGATATGCTCATCGACCTCATCGATATACGCCACTGGAACCACAGCACCACGTCGATTAGGCTCGCCACCACCGGCATGTCTCGAAAGGTAGCTCATGTCACTAACAGAGTGTACCTTCGAGAAACCCTCGGCAGGGGTGCCTGGTGCAGATGGGTGGCCAGATTCGATGGGTAGACCAAACTCGGCCTCGCCTACTTTCCGGAGAGCGAATTCCCAGGCAAGCACGTAAGGCGCCTCACCGTTGGCGACATAGTCGATCGTCTTGAGCTTGTAGGCCTTGTACGCGCGGCGGGTGTAGACTTCGAGCGCGGCCAGTGAAACCCACGGGTCCTTGTGAACGAAGAATTGTGGAAGCACATCGAAAACGGTGTGCTTAGAATCGACCACGTCCTTGATGATATTGTAGTCAGGCTCTCTGTGGTCCCAGCCACTCTCGCCGTAGCGAGACTCCAGGACAGCGGAACGCAGGATGTGCTCCATCTGGGATGTGCGCTCCTCTAGAGACGGCATGGCGCACTGGATGAGAAGCTCGCGTGCCTTAAGAGAGACCTTCGCCGTTGATCGTCCTTCGAGGTCGGCAAGCTTTTGTAGAGATGGCTTAAAGTAGTCTGCAACGGGTCCAACGCCAGGTTGGTTAGGCCTATAGTTCTGGAGGACCTCGACCATGAGGTTGTTCTTCGCGCTAGAGCGAGTATGCGACAGAACGGTCTGCACAACGCCGGTGACCTTGTCCTTGTTCTGGTCACGGAGTTGCAAGATGACTTCTTCGTCGCGGTTTTGGCGGGCGGAGAATATGCTCTCGACATCCAGGTACTGCTGGAATAGGGCGATGAAAGTCTGGAACTCGTTGGCCTTCAACCCGTTCTGGTACTTCTCGACGATGTCGGTAAGAGGCTGGAGAGTGGTGCGTAACATAGAGGCGTCACCAGCGGAGACATTCTCCTGCAAGAAGCGTTCGAAAGCTCGCTGCAACTGCTTGGCCGGGAACTCCGATTGACGGCTGTGCCCACGCTTGACGAGATCTTCGAAGATCGAGTCCAGCTTCTGTGGCATGCGTGCGTGCAGAGCGGAGGCTTGAGCGATCCACTCACCATATGGAAGCTCGGGATCCCGGACGACAGCTATCAGCTCCTTGACCGTCTGCTTCATGATGACTTGGTTATCGTAGCCCTCCAAGATATGTTGCAGAGTCTGGAACAGGTGCGAAAAGCGCTGAGGAGCTTTGGTTCCAGGCACGACGGGGTTACCAAAGTCTTTGAGCTTGCTGAGGAAAGGCTGAGCGGACTTGACCTTAGAAGGATCATCGAGAGCCAGTATGCCGAGTATGTCACCAGCCGCAAGAGTCGCGCCAGGTTGCTTGATGAGGTTGACAATACCATCCTCTTCAGCGATTAGAGGCATGAACATCTTCATCACCTCGACCTCGGCGAACGCTTGGCCCTTAGTAACGTGCTCGCCGTTCTCCACGGTGTATCGGACCAGCTTGCCGGGAGAGATGGTGCGCAATTGGGTTGGATCGCTCTCCTCCTCAAGCATGCAAGTCTTGCTGTCCACGGACATGCGCACGGCACCGACTTCCTCCTTCCAGTAGACGTTGTGCGATCGTCCACCTAGGAGAACAAGCAGACCGCCGTCCGCCAGCGCTCGGATGCCGACGTTAGCCTTGCTGCCATTGATGAAAAGCGTATAGCTGTCGGCGCTGGAGCGAGTGGCGGTGAACTTGTACTTGTACCCGTCGTATATGAACTCGATCGGGAAGACAGTCCTGAGGATGTCCTTGCTAGGTACTTGACCCTTCTCGAGACCCACGCGGTACTGTGTCATGCATGCCTCACTAGCCAGGTGTGCTTTAGTAACCGCACCGCAAATGACGGCGACCGTTGGATCCGGTCGCTCGGCAGTCAGCTTCTTGCTGATCAGCTCATCAAGCCACGCGGTGGTGATGGTGTTGTCCTCGAAAGCTGGTGTCTCCAAAAGCTTGATCAAGTACTCGACAGTTGTCCTGAAGTCTCCACGAATGCTCAGCTCTTTTAAAGCCACGACCATGTGCTTTCGCGACGCTTGTCGGCTCTCACCGTATGCGAAGATGTGACCGAATTGGGAATCTGCGAAGTTGTGAATCGATGAGGCTGCACTGACGGAGAAGTAACCCCAGACGTTCGAGCTTGATCGGAAGTTCAGTTCGTGCATAGTACCAGAAGAAGGCTTGAAGCCCTCACCAGGATCCTCGGATGTAATTCGGCAGGCCGTGCAGTGGCCCTTTGGTTGTGGTCGACGTTGCTGAAGAGCGCTGCCCTCCTTCTCGAAGCCAAAGTCGATCTCGGATTGTTGATGTGGATCTGCACCGTAGAGCAAGCGAATGTCACGGATGCGGTGTAGAGGGAGACCCATGGCAACCTGCAATTGAGCTGCTGGTAGATTGACACCCGAGACCATCTCAGTGGTAGGGTGCTCGACCTGAAGACGGGGATTCAGTTCCAGGAAGTAGAATTTGTCGTCTTCGTGAGAGTATAGGTATTCGACAGTTCCGGCAGACACGTAGCCAACCAACCGTCCCAGAGAGACAGCGGCCTTCTCCATCTGTCGGAATATTTTCTGGCTCGCAATTGTGACTGGCGCCTCCTCGATAATCTTTTGATGTCTCCGCTGGACAGAGCAATCACGGCCGAAAAGCGAGATGTTGTTTCCGTACTGATCAGCAAGAAGCTGGACCTCCAGATGGCGAGCGCTGCCAGCCAGCTTCATGATGAAGATTGGCGAGCCTGGGATCTCGCTCGCGGCTTCCTTGTATAGCCGTTCGAAATGCTCTTCTGTGTCCACTTTTCGAATACCCTTGCCACCACCTCCTTCGGATGCCTTGACCATGATTGGGAAGCCGATCTTCCGCGCGGCTTCGAGGCCTTCTTGTGGGTTGGTCACGCAGCCCTTGGCGTACACATCGTCCTCGACAGTGACAAGGCCATCGTGGCCGACCTTGACCTTGTCAACACCAGTACCCGACCAGGGTATGCAAGGTACTTTGGCGTGTTGTGCGACGATTGTAGATGAGATCTTGTCACCGAGCGACCTCATAGCCGATCCTGGAGGTCCGATGAAGACAATCTTCTTCGGTGATGCTGCAAGTGACTCGGGGAGTTTTGGGTTCTCGGATGCATGTCCCCTGTGCTGCTGTCAGCTGTCGTACGTCAATTCTCGTTGGGATCATCTCTACTCACCATCCTGCCCACACTGCATGGACGTCCATTCGCTCAGCAACATCCACAATCAGCTCCACATTGGCGTAGTTGTTGTTATTCGTGCCTCCAGGCACCTCCACATACTGATCAGCCAGCCGAATATAGTCCGCGTTCGCCGCCAAATCGTCCGGTGTGGCCATCACAGTAAACTGTATGGCCCGCTCGTCGCCGAAGGTCTCGTACGCCCATTTCCGCACCGATCTGATCTCCTTGACCGCTGCAATACCGTTGTTGGCGATCAGGACCTAGGACAGGTCAGCCCGTCATTCCAGCTGCCGCCAAGACCACCGAGTCTGCTTCACCTCAGACACTCACATTCGTTATCACAGTGTGTCCATCATGTGCCGCTACAAAGTCCTTTACTTTGCTCGGGCGAGCCTGGGAAAGCTCGTTACCGCCGATAAAGTGAGGCTGGAGGTCGAATTTTGCAGAGTAGCTGCCGCTGGTCTGGTGTCCATTGACCTTTGCGGCACCACCCACTGCGTCGGCCATCTTCGCAGAGGTACTCGATGAATCGTGTTGTATGGTGTGAGAGGAAGGAGCTGTTTCGGGGGAAGGTGGTTGCCCTCTTATGAGCTTATTCTCAGCTCCGCCTGTCGGGAGGAAGGTGATGCAGTTGACCTGGCCAAATCAGGGGACCAGAACAACGGTAATACGTGGGGCTGAATTGGGGAGTGAATGGTCGGGTCGCGCTTTATTAGAGGAGAAGGCGGGGTGACAATGCCTTGTATGTAGTGAAAGCAGATGCGCGAGGTGAAAGGAGGGAAGTGTCGGGCCAGCAGGATGGTTGAAGGAGGTCGTGCGGTATATCTACTATTTTCTTCACCCGTTGCTACGAACACCCAAATAAAATATTGTCCGAGGCGGTTGGGATCAGTGCACGCAGCTCTAGCTCCGCCGATTCGGGCTACACGCACGCCCGCCGTCAGCCTTTCCTCGACCCTCAGCGCGGCAACCATCACGAAATATGGACCAACAGCTGAATGTACATGTACACATCGCGACCTACAAGGATAGTACTATTGAGTGCTCGACAGCTGTGGGTGAACGGGATAGTTGTTCTCCCATTCGCAGGACACTCGGCTTGAGCATCTTGGTTTTGCGGAGTGCATCCGAACCCTGGCCACTCCCGATGTTGAGATCATACTGCAGCAAATCCACCGAGCAGATTCCCCGCTGCAGGTACACCAGTATCTCCCAGCAGAATCGCCCTTCCGATGTGGACGTCGTCAACATCAACATAAGAAGATTGCTATCTATCTTTATCGAGGGGCCGTCGTTAATACGACAGCTGAACAAGTTGCGCATCTCGATTCGGCGTGTCGCCTTGCGATGGTCGCCGCATGGGCTGCCAAATTTAGCAACAGTGCACAGGAGCACATGCCGCTTCCGAACGGTCGATAGCGTCACCAATCATTCCGAGATATGTGTTCAAATGGTAGCCGGCTCTCCACTGGCATTGCAGATAGCCGTGCCCCTTTGAAGCCTGCAATATCTGGATTCGCGATGCTTCCGAGACCGAGAGTTCTATACAGACATGACTCGGGGCCGAGACGTTGAGCTGAAGAGAGGAGGCTCCAACGGTCGTGCCACACATGCGCATACTCCACGTGTCCACTAACGGGGATATCTTGCGATGTGCTGATCATCAGATCGGGGCCGGGCGAACAGGACCAGCCTCTCATTCACCTTAGCAGTACAATACACCATAGCTGTGTGCGCAGTCCGCTCGAATCTATCTTCTTCACTACCCCAACCCTAACCCTTTGAACATATCTCCTTCAATTACAGATGGGCGTGTCCATATTCACCTGTATATCAGTATCACAGAAATCACACCTTGCCACGATCGCAGCCACAACTCAATTCATTGTATGGGTATCTACACCACCACCACCACTTCAGCCCATGTCCTGGCCCAGCTACCTAGCCAACGTCGTAGCAATAACAGTATAAGCCAGCCAGCCCGTTAGATGCCTTCGAGATACCCCGTCCACGAGCAATACGTAAGTCTTTATTGCGCGTTTCTCGTCCATCACCGCCCCTTGCCATTACGATCAGTACGTCTCCCCCACATCGCTCATCTTCCTCCTGCTCGGCGGTGGCCTCATCGTACCCGCACCAGCATCCTCCTTCACCACTCCACCAACCGTACTCGGCCGTTTCGCCACAGTCTTCGGCGTCGGTATCCCCGCGCTCTGCCTCCTCCCAGCTGCATACGGCGTGCCCATCACCGACTGCGACAGGGCGCTCGGTCGTTCGGGACTGCTCGGATCCTCACTCTCGCGGGCTCGAAACTTGAGCTCACTGATACTCGCGCTCGGTCGATGACTACGCGGTGTACCATGGACAGTCGCATAGGTGCCGCCGATACTGCTGCGCGGTCGACTAGGAGCGGTATTGGTGGTGGTGGAGGTGTATTGGCTGAGTGGCGTACGTGCACCTGCACGACTTCCGGGACGTTCGGGGACGAGGTTGAGTGAGCCGGATGCGAAGCTTAAGCGGCTGCTTGGTCGACTTGCGCCTGCGCCTGCTGATGGAGGGCGTTCGAAGGCAGTCCTGGAGGCGGGTCGATCTGCTGCTGAGGCTGGGCGCGGGATGCCAAAGGAAAGGCGTTTGATGTAGCTGTCGCGTCTGCTGGGTGCATCAGAAGCGTCTTCAGAGACACCGTCTGCCATGAAGCCAAGATTGCTGCTAGGTCTTTTGATGCTCCGCCGCATGGTGACGGATGCGGGTAGATTGTCCTTGAGCTCGGTGCGTAGTGTGCTGGGTGAGTTCTTCGGTGTGCGGTCCTTGGGCTGACTTGGCAGCTTCGAACGGGCTGAGTGGACTCGTTCTTCAATCTTCTGCATCCTGCCGCGCAAGTTCCTGATTTGGTAGAGCGAGTCGGATCGTGGCAAGCTCTCTGCGCCACCAATACTGGGCCTTGAGACCTGGCGTGGTCGAGCTGGCGGTCGCATTACTTTCGCGTCCGATGCCGCGGTGCCGCTGCTTGATACCATGGATGGACCGCGCGAGTGCTTCGCAACTGTTCGGGAGCCAGCCATGCTAGGTCGGAGCGTCGAACTGGGGTCTGGAATGAGCGATTTCCGTTTGCCAGCCACAGGCGTTTTAGGCTCGGTGGTGGAGTTGGGAGCTGCGTCGGACAATGGTGGAGAAGGCGGCGTAGGGGCATCGGAGACTGTACTCGACTTGGGTGGTGTTGTTGAGACTGTGGGCGAGGAAGGCGTCATGCCGCTAGCTTCACTCGCTGGACTTCTTGCGCGCAGACTCTCCACAGCAAGCGGACTTGGCTTTCTCGACCGTAATATCTCGATCGTGTTGTCGGCTTGGTGTAGCTTCGTAACCGTGATGTCGCTCTCAATCTTGAGGTCGCCCAGCTCGTCCCGGAGTCGCTGTGTCTCTATTCGAAGTGCCTCCCGCTCCTGCTCCCCACTCTTCATCTCACTTTCAAGCAGCACGCTACGTTCTATCGCCACGCTGTACTTGCTCTCCATGTCTTCCAGACTCGATTCTGTGTTCCTGGCCTGCCGCTCATAATCGTCGTTCACCACTTCAATATCCCGCAACCGCATTTGCAGTGTCCTGTTCGTATCTCGCATCGCGGTGATCTCCTTTTGCAGCGCGTTCTGCGCACTGTTGGACTCCACCTTGGCCTGCTGGTGCTTCGTCTTCCACTCCTCGGACTCATACTTCAGCTTCTCAATCTGCTCTTTGAGTTTGCGCTCATTCTTCTCGGCGGTCTCGATATCGCGCTCGAGTTGCTCTTCCAGTTCCTTACTGCTAGCTTGGAAGTCTGCGAGATCCGCTTCGAGTTGTTCGTATTGTTTCTTGTAGTAGTCCAGTTCTTCCTCCAGGCTGGCGCCGGGGCGCATTGGTGATGACATGTGGAGCGGTATGGCGCGCTTCTAGCGTCGCATCGCCACCTGGTCTGGCAGTATTGTGCTATCGAGCAATATAGTGGCGGTCACGTTCGGATCTACAGTTGGCCAGTAGTGAAGTGTCCAGGCAATGTTTCGGGTGGTTGTCTCAAAGCTTTAGTATCCTCTTGGCGATTTCCCGGTATATTAGTCGGGGTCGTCCAGTAGTCCAGCGATCCAGTATCGTTACGGTCCAGATCCTCGTGGTGGTGTCGTCGGTGTCGTCGGTGCCGTACAGGAGGCGTCTGTTGATTCTTGGACATTAGGTTGCTCGGCCGCGGCAATTGGCCAGGGAGCACGATCCAAGTCAGCCAATCACGAGCCAGCAGCATCTTCACTTCAACTGCAAGACATGTCTCAGCGCACTCGACCTGTCGCGTGGCAGAAGACGCAACAGACGCTCTTCCGCCCTCGTGTCCGCCTCGACCACTTCCACGAGTGTGTATATTGGCTGCACCGAGTTGGCCACCACCCCCGAACAGTCGCCGCATTGCGTTGCTTAGCGCAAGGGCTCCGACCCAAACATTCTTCGTCTCCTGCATGATGACCTGCCATTTCTGACGGCAAGCATCACTCTCCTTTCCCCATTCGTACACGCCCTTCACATCTCTTTTGTCCTTCATTGGTAATTGTTTCCAACGGCCTCGAGTGTGGCGGTGGAGTGCCAGAGCAGATATCACGACCAGATCGCCCACGCTATAACGATTTACGACTGACGACTTACGAACAACCATATCAGCCTTTCGCAACCAGAAAACAGCAAGAATTTGCATCTCACTACGATAATACCACGCAATGGACTTCGCATTCACGAGGCAAGATGAGACTAAGGTCGCCGCCGGAACGACCAAGATAGTACCCTTGACATGCCACGGCCATTCACGACCTATCACACATGTCTCTTTCTCCTCGCTCGTCAACAGCGGCTCTGCCTCTTCCTCTCAATACTACATGATCTCAGCATGCAAAGACAGCAATCCCATGCTCCGCGACGGCGTGACCGGTGACTGGATAGGAACCTTCATCGGCCACAAAGGCGCCGTCTGGAGCGCCAGGTTATGTGACGATGCTACACTGGCAGCAACAGGCTCAGCAGACTTCTCCGCGAAGGTGTGGGATACATATACGGGCGAAACTTTACATACCCTACAACACAACCACATCGTGCGAGCTGTAGCCTTTCCACCGCAAGAGCGACCGCAGATATTGGCGACAGGCGGCATGGAGAAGAAGCTTCGAGTCTACGACCTCTCAAGAGCAAGCAATGGCGTCTCGAATGGCGCAGCGAATGGTGCCGATACCACCCCGTCCTACGAGATTGGCGCTGGCGAACACACAGCAGCAATCAAATCCATCATCTGGCTCCGCGACTCAAACATCCTCTCCACCGCCGACGACGACAAGACAATCCGTTGGTACGACCTCCGCACCCGCTCTGCCATCGCCTCTCACACCGTCGACGGCCTCCCGACCTCCTGCGAGCTGAACATGGGTGGTGACGCCACGGGCATCCAGAGTGTCGCCGCCGGCAAGAACATCTACCTCTTCGACGGCGGCAAGCCCGGGCACCTGCTCAAGCACATCAAGACGGAGCGGGAGGTGGCGAGTGTAGCGGTGAATGGCGAGGCGAGGAGATTTGTGACGGGGAGTCCGAATGACACGTGGGTGCATTTGTGGGATCTGGATGCGGAGGAGCAGTTGGAGACGGGGAGGGGACATCACGGACCGGTGTGGACCACAGCGTTTAGTCCTGATGGGAAGATGTATGCTACGGGGAGTGAGGATGGGACGGTGAAGTTGTGGAAGTTTACTAATGGGGCGTATGGACTGTGGAGATGAGGCCGCTGGGAATGAGGATAGGCTGGCAACTGTGTTGGAGCTATGAAAATTCCAACTACAATAGCGCCGTTCTGTCTAATCCAGTACTGTACCCTGACATTTCGCTCATGTCCGTCACCTGCCCTGGAAATTCTCAAAGCTGCAACATGGCACTATCTTCGCAGAACTTAAAGCATGCCGTGTTCAGCGCTCCACGCTCTGCGGATCGGCTCCCGAGTGGCGGAAGAAGGCTGGTGGTAGTGCAGTGCCAGTGATGCCGCCTCGAGTTGTTGTCAATCCAGAGACTTCTGCCGACCAAATTACGTCTCAATCGCCGTCGTTGCTCCCAGCAGGCACGTCTTCGTACATGCACTCGAGAGCCTTCCTCCAATCCCCGGTTGCCAACGACACGGCGCCTCCTTGACGAGCCCGCGTCAACAAATCAGAGCCGAACTCCTCCTCGTCAATGATCTGACATCGTCAGCATTTTGGACAATCTCGCAGCATTCGCTGGGGCACAATCCACCTACCAGCGTTCGCGTCTTCTTGCGTGCCTCCTCATCGCCGAGAAACAGTTCGAGTCTCCACGCGACCAGGCCCACCAAGGTCTTCCGCAGCTCAGATGCTGGATCTCGGGCTGGATCGTAAAGATACCCGACCATCTCTTCGATGGCGGGAGGGTAGCCTGTTCCGGGGGTAAGACTTATCAGCGCGTAGAGGAAATCGTAGCTCTCCACAGCGCTGGTTCGGTTTTTCATGTGCTCGCTGAGAGACAGGACCTAAAGTGATGGGTGGAAGGGTTAGCAAGTGTCCCGGGCCTGGAGCTGGAGGGTGGAAGGTCTCAGAGCGCCGCACGGTGCGTGATGCTGTCTCGGAGAGCCCTTCCACCCATCCGTTCGACGTACGAGGTATTTCTTAGCCGCTGCGAAGAGATTGACGAGATGCCTCCTACGGGTTAGTACACTGTCTGGAAAGCATTGTGTTGCAGCATAACTTACCTGGCCCAGCGAAGATCACCTGACGTCGGCTGGCAAGGCGATGGGGAGAAAGTGCCGCGCCCATCGTAGTACAAGCCGTAAACCCACGCAACGAGACCCTTGATGGCGTCGGGGTCGTCGTAGTGGAGCTCGAGTATGTTGCTGCTGGCCTCCTGCACTTCATTAGCATCCTCTCGATGGTTATAATAGCGTATGCGGACTGGTTTGTGCCTACCTGGAAGTTGCCTTCGAATGCGCCCCTGAAATAGTCGGATGCACAGCACAGCCGGATCTTGTGCGCCTTCAATTCGTGGCCGCTGAACTTAATCGTGACGTCCGAGTGCTTGGCCGAGTCGAAGTATCTGCTTATGTCGCCCATTGGCGTCGTCGGGTCCATCGTAGAGTCCGGGGAGAAGGAATGGTGTCGATCTCGAGGAAAGTCGCGCTGGCGGTGACGTTATGTGAGAGGCGAAAGTGGGAGAGTGCCTGTACTTTACTGTGTCTCTTTGCGGATAGAAAAATCTTCCTTCAGCTTACCTGTCTCGTGCGGCGTCTTCTCCTATCTGTGACGGAGAATGTGTGAAAGTGGTGTAGTTCGCAAAGGCGACGAACGTTGCCGAGCTGATGAAGACGTGAAACGATGTGCAAGCATGTGAACGCGCTAGCAAGTGCTATCCTTGGCGCGTTCACATGAGGCAGGAGCGAGAGGCCGGGCATTTTCGCTATCTCGAAGTACTCGTATTCATTTCTCTTCTTTCCAAAACGATATGATATTATCAAGGAAAGACTCAAGCCAACCGTTACAATGTTATTCGCTGTCCATCCACAGCATCGCATCAACAGGCTCCATGGTATGCTCGCGCCTTCCCAACATACATGTACAGATATTGCTCCTTGTTCCTCCATGCCAGTGTATGCTCTCCCGACCGTATCGTCCGACCGAATTCCATGTCCTCCATTCCTGACGCCAGCACCAATAGTGAAAGAACAGATCCGAGTTTGCGCAAAGACGGGCAAGCGGGAAGTCGCCTCCCTCGTAGCAATGAGTACGCCGTGCCCGTCAAATCAACACATGCAATACTCCTCCGATCTGTAGATGATCCGCCGCGATAAGGAAAGAAAGCGCCACCTTTGCAATGGAACGAACGCCGGTTTCCGTTCTTAGAAGTAATCAATCGATGTCCGGTCGATCGGTCGCGAAGGGGGAATCTCGCACTAGGAAAACAAAAACCAGAACAATTGAGCCGCCCAGAACGCCAGGCACGCGGATGCGATTCGTACCAGTAGTAGTTGTCAGGCCGTCACGTAGGGAAGGCGCCATGGGCAGCCTCGCATCACCCATGCCTCTTATCGGCCAACGCTATAGCCGTTGTACCCATCTCGGCCGTCTCTTTGATATGGCGGACCATTCAAACTCGACGGTGCAAAGCTCCCCGCCATGCCTCGCATGCTCATTTGCGACTCGAATTCATGTGAAGGCATCCCAAACGGGTTTGCGAACATGCCATCCATTCCATTGACAACCTGAGGTGGTGGCGCTCGATAGACTTGAGCAGCCATTGGCACCGGTCCACCATTGCCGAGTCCTGGCGGCGGGCCAGAGACTGCGCTGAAGCTCGCGGTACCGAGGGTCATGCCGTAGCCAGGTGCCATAGCATGCGGGTTCATTGGCGGATGTGCCGACATTCCATTGATACCAGGCTGACCCGAGCGCACGCCGAGTGGATTCTTGGAGAATGACAGACGGATGCCGCCTTTGATGCTGTTGGACAGCGGGTGACCGTAGAGCTCATTGAGGGCCTTGGTCGCGAATGAGACGTCTTCGAACTCGACGAAGCACATGGGACCGTTCTGCTTTGTACGGAAGCAGAGGCGCTTATAACCGCGTTGCTTGGAGAAGATTGCTTTGAGTTCGTCTTCCGAGGTGTCAATGGGCAGGTTGCCGACGTAAAGTGTGTTGCAGGGCGGGTTTTGGTCGGCAGGATTGACTGGCGGATACTGGGGTCGTGGGAAGTTCATCTGATACCCTCCAGGGGGCCCCATACCAGGGGAGCCGGGAGACTGCATCGATGGCGCAGTTCGGGGTGATGTAAGGCTGATCGGTGGCGGCGATGTCAGCGTGCCGTTGCTGTTGTTGTTGCTGGTGCTCAGCGAAAGACTGGCGAATCGATTGGTAGGTAGTTGCGAACTTGTGGCCCTGCGGCCGGATGGATGCTGCTGACCGTTCTGCGCATATGCAAGAGGGTCCTTCAGCAGTTCTCCAGTTTCGTCATCGACTGCATCGGCGTTGATCGTGTGTTTTCCGTTGCGGCCATCAATACCATTCGACAATGGTGACTGCGGAGAGAAGAGGTTCTGGAAGCGCGCACTTGATTCCGGGACAGGAAAGTCGCCACTACCTCCAGAGCTAGAAGTCGGCAAAGGCGGCGAGGTTTGATCGGGTGACTGGAATGAACCTCCGAATCGCGACCTCGCTGGTGGTCCAGAAGCTGAGCCGGCAGATGATGCAGAGCTTGTTTGCGTCCTTGACGTCCCATCAATCGTGTTGCGCCTCTCGTAAGCCCCATTCTGACCGGCACTATGTAATTCCACGACCATGTTCGTCTCCTTCGCCGCATTCGGCTTTCCGTTGAGCTTTTGCTGAGCTTCCACCGCGCCAGATTGTGAGTGAAAGCGGGCGACAGCGGTCGCGAAACCTTGGTCCTCCGGATATGGCGAGCGAATGAAATCGGTGTCGATTAGATCACCCGCGAACAACAACATGCTCGCGAGCGTCTCGCGGCTCGTGCTCTTTGATAGTCTTCGAATTATGATCGCAGATGCAGACGCCTGCCGAGTGTCTTGACCGAACGTTATTGGATCGGAGAGCGATGTTGACAACGGTGGTACTCCGCCAGACCTATCGAGCGGATGTCTTTCTGCGTTAGGAGAGGTGCCGTAGCTCGGCGCACCAGATCTGCCGGTACCCTGTCTGAAGACATCAGACGGGTACGCAGAACTCGGCGGTGATGTACTGCTCTGACTGAACGACCCTCGTCCATAGAGAGCGGTCTGTCCTGTACGCATGCCGCCGTTCATTGTTGATGTGTCGCCCATTCTCTGTGGCGCAATCGATCCCAGTTGGCCGCCGAGTTGCTGCACAGCTCGTTCGACCTCAAATTGGAGAAGACGTGCCTATGAGAACTGATAGGCGTAGTAGTACACTGCTCTCTCAGTGACCAATCAGAGAACGATCGCAAAAGCAATGCGCCGCGGTCGGTATTCGAGCCTGAAATGCGCCCGGAAGATCTCAAAGCACCGGAGAATGCGAGGAATAATAACTGAACAACACGCGATACAGCCGAATCGCGCAGCGCGCCGGCTTGTTGAGATTCTGATGTGGCCGGCGAGAGGTCGCGGGTCATGTCGCAGTCGAAGGGGCTCCAGAGGACAGCGGAAAGGACAATAGGCCGAAGTGATGGTGGAAGGCAGTTGCGACCGATCACGGATTGGACAGCGACGTGGACGTGAACTGGGGAGGGTGCAGGTGGGATCGAGTCTGGAGTGCACAGATTCCTGGTTCGGCGCAGTAGTAAGCGGCCACTGGCCAATGGCCGGGTTGATAAGAAGCGCGACTGCGTACGCGGTGGCTGGTGCGCGAGCTAGAGTAAGGCGAAAGGTCCGAGACTGTGGGGTGAGACGATGTTGAGTCCTGGTCGAGGGCGCAGAGGGCGATAAGAGGTCAGCAGGAGGAGGGCAGAGCGGAAGGGTGAGGTTGTTCTGCAAGCGATCTCGACGACCAAGAGCCGCCGCGACAGGGCCTTCTGACGCGTGCGACGATACCTCGACAGCTCGACTCGAATGCTGGAGATCGCCGCCAACCACCCTTGTTGAAGCGTGTGATGGCGTGAGCAGGCTTCCCACCCACAAAACCTCTCTGTGCGCCGAATGCGCTCGCTTTTGCTGACCTTTAACTTTGGCTTCGGGTTGGCTGCCCCTCAGTGTTAGAGTGCTGCAATTCTGCCATTGGTCAGTCATGGCGCGGCCTCTTTCGCGACCAGCTTTTACACCTCCAACAACTTTTTCAGGAATGCATTTCCTGGGAAGCCTCATCTTCGCTCGCTCAAAGTGCCAGCACCTTCGCCGACACCAGACCTTCGCTTCAGCATCCAGCGGCTGCCGTGTACCGTTCTCGACTCTCTCCTGCGCATGGAGATCACCGTAGATACGCGTGGTGTAGTCTAGCTGCAGCAGCTACACAGCCTTAGGAGGTACGGTACCGCTCCGGGAGCCCCCCGCTGCAGGTGGTTCATACCTGGACCTGGAGCACCCCACCATCGATCGCCCGTCTCGGATGCTCACTCGCTCGGCAGAGCTGTCTACGGCACATTGCTAAAGACCCAGGTCCATGATACCGTCACGAACACGACGAATGAGACAAACCTCTGGCTTTTGAAATATGGTTGGTGGTGCGGGTTGGTCCGCCAATTCTGGTCATGGGACTTGGACTCCACTCTTCTATTTCTTGTGCCTTCTGCTTGCCGGCATATGACGACTGCCAGGATTCCAACTACAGCTGACCCCTGGCTATGCGACCTCACGTGCGGTCTCCGATCGTACCGGGGTGGTACAAGGCGCACCTCCCGACGGCTGTTGTGCATGCCGGGTCTTGGTCCCGAGACATTCTTACAACTCCGGGGCCAGAGATGTGCAACCACGCGACCTTGCCTCGCTGGCTTCTCTCGATTCCTCCGCGGACGGTGAGCACATGTCTCTCGGTAGCCGGACAGGGCATTGTCCTTGACCGCCACAAAGCGCATGCTCAGCCTGACCAGAGGAGGGACTGGTCCTGAGATTGCCTGCGATTCGCACGTGGTCATGACCTAATCTGGTAATACTATAACGCTCACGTGGCCCGCAGCAACTGTGGCCCCAGTTACGACGCACCCCACGTCGCAAGTGGTACGGAACACAGCTCAAGGTCGACAAAGGCAATACTTTAAGTTCTGTGTGCAGAATCAGAGGATCGACCTTGAACAACCGAGTACAAGGGCCATGCCCAGCGTACAAGAAGAGGTCAAGTTGCTTAGATCACAAGAAGAGGTCAAGTTGCTTAGATGGATCGACTCTCCTGCTCTCCTCGCACTGTCTGGATTGTTCAGGTGGGCTCTCCATGCTTGCCACCCCATAAGTTAATCTACTTCCCTCCCTCGGGCTTCACTGGCGACAACTTCACATCAAACACATCCTTGCCCACACCCACCGCCATCATTCTGAGCACCGGACCGCAGTTCTCCTGGGTCATGATTGTCTCCCGCGGGAAGAGCTGCTTATCCCTTCCCTCGTACGCCCACTTCACCGTGACATCTTTGATAGAATCCTTGCTCTCCTTGTTGCGGTACTTTCCGAGGAACTCCGCTGCGTTCGGAGATGAGCCCAGCAGAGACTGCATGGTCTCCTTGAGCTTGTCCAAGCTGTCCGAGGACTGCACCAGGATGACTTGAGGCATGTTAGTCTTATGGACAATCCGAGCTGTGGTCTCGAAGTCTTGGATGACTCGTCATGAGCATAACGAAGCCGTCGACCAGATGAAGAAGCTTTCGGCAGGAATGAGAGGATGCTTACTTTCATGCCTACTCGAGCCTTCTACCGTGAACAGAACTGGGAAATCCTGCTGCTCCGACATCTTCGACTCGGTTCCGACCAATGTCGACTTTGTATGCCACTAAACCGATGATCTGGAGATAAGGTTTGACGCCGAGTTTGGCTCGTGCTGCAGTGATGATCTTGGTGCGTGCTTCGAGGACAAATCTGACGAGTTCCTCGAATTCTAGCCTTGACTTTCGTTGTAGGTGTTCATTCAGTGCGGGGCGGTGAGAAGTAAGAGAGCAGAAGGGACACAAGAGTGAAAAGCCCGGTTTCAGTACACCCCTGTTTGATGACGTATCTCGTGCTACCCTCTACTTGAGACTTGCTGCTGAAGATATTAGAGGTTGACCTCAACTATACGACATGAGGTCTTTTCGATAGAGAGAGCCTAGTAGAGACTCCGCGGCCGACCATCGAGAGTGCTGTGAAGGGATCAAAGTCTTGTGGCTCCGCGAGGTGAATTAACCTATAGGCTCTCTCCATACCAATGGGTGGGCAGAACGCAGCTCAGAACTTCACACCGGCCAGCTCATACACGCCCTTCTCCACCACCGTGATTGTCTCGCTTGTCGGCCCATCTCCAGGCGGAAGAACCTGCGTTCCAAACGTCAACGCCAGGCCCGCCTCTCGGTCAACCAACCAGAAAGGATTGGTAATTCCACCCCTGCAGACAAACGGGCAAAAGGGTCAGCGAATGTCTCAGACAAGATAGGGTTTGCCTATGGGTTTGGTACCAATTGAGCGTCCCCTTCTTCCGCCTGCCGTCATCGTCCTGCATAAAGAGTATGCCACCCAGGCCCCAGTCCGCCTCGATCTTCGGGTCATTCTCACCAATCATCATACCGGCATACGGGCCTTCACGGAACGCTTTCAGCCCTGCCTTCGCTCCAGGAGACAACTGCGGCGTGAACATCATCTCTACCGTCTCAGGCTTGAGTATCTTGCCATCATTTGCGAGGATGCTATGCAGGATCTTGATATAATCGCCCATCCGCGCATAAGCTCCATGACCACCGAAGCAGCCCTTGGAACCTGTGTTGATGGTCGGCTCAGTATTGAGGACGAGCTTGCCGTCCGGAGAGCGCGCCGTGAGAGCTGGAACTTTGTCTTTGAGCTCAGAATTCTCGTACGGCCAGAAACTGATGCCAGTGATGCCGAGTGGTCCCCACAGGTTCTCCTTCATGTGCTCCTCGAGAGTCTGGCCCGTCAGCCGTTCAACGAGCTTGCCAGCCCAGTCGATGCTACAGGAATAAGTCCAGTTGGTACCGGGCTCGAAGACTAAAGGGTAGGTGAATCGGCTTTCGACCGTGGAGCCTTCGTTGGGCTTATTGCCTCGCTTCGCCTGAAGTTTGATAAGATGTGGGTGTCCGGCATCGTAGACAAGACCAGCTGTATGCGTGAGCAAGTGCCTGCAATAACATGTTAGTACCTGATCGTCCTCAAACACCATCAAATTATCTGCTTGCTCACCTCAGCGTAATCTTCCCCTCCCTCTTCACCAAAATCGGCTCGTCCTTATCATCAAACCCTTTGATGATCGGCTGCTCGCACAAATCCGGCAGCGTACCCGCTACATCATCATCCAAGCCTATCAGACCCTTCTCCACGACCTGCAACGCAGAGATCGAAGCCATGAGCTTCGTCTGAGAGGCGAGCATGAAGACTGCATCTTCCGGAATCGGGTCATCGGTGCCTAGGATGTTGTAGCCTGCGGCGTGGGAGTAGGTGAAAGAACCTGGGTAGGTGAGTTAATTGATGTTTATTGGATTCAGAGTCTGACGGAACACGTACCATCTTTGTTCGTAGCATAAACAACAGCATGCGGTACCTTCCCATCCTTCACAGCCTGCTCGAGTTGTTGCTCTAATTTCCCCATGTTTGATGTTGAAGAACGGCCTTTCGATCGGAATACCAAACCAACTGTCTCCTCTGCAGAGGCACCTTATATACGTGCCCTTCGTACCCTTCGTATCCTCCCAGGCTGAAACATAAAACGGAGAGACCCACACGTTGCTGACCTATAGAAATATCCCACCGCATCCAACACCTTGCCAGCTCGACGACCAACGCTACCTACCTACCTCGGCATGCCAGATCGCATTCGGTACCGCGTATAGCAGACGACCCACTACTCGGCCCTTGCGGCCATGGCACAAGGCAAGCAGTCCAGATGCAGCATTGTGTGCGGGCTGTTGTTGAAGCGACCGAAGATGTTGCGAGGCGCAACTGCTTGCCTGCTCCTCCGAGAGTCATCAGGCAGTCGCGACCCAGCGCGACCCTTACCTCTTCCTCGCCCTCTACCTGAGGGTGTCTGTTGTGGATGTAAACGAGCAGTAATAGGACAGATGCACATTATACACGCTCACGCGACTATTCTGGAGCGTTATGCATGCCACGGCACTCATGCCTCAATGCCCCCGTCTCCCAGAACGCCTGCGCTTCGCTTGATGCAACAGAAGAAAACCCCAAAGCACAATCCCCGCGCCTCCAACTCAATTGAGCTCAAACCCACTCTCACCCAACACCTCCGCCCCCGGCCTCAACGAACTCGTCGCACTCCCACCCCCATTAACCACCTCCTCCCTCACAGTCCCAATCGAAGGGACCGGACTACTCGCCCTCAACTCTCCCACCCCGCCCACACTACTCCTCTTCCCCCTCGCCCGCTCCTCCTTCATCCTCGCCTGCTTCTCCATCAACCTCGCCATCTTCTCCGCCTTCACCTTCTCCTTTGCCTCCTTCTCTCGATCCTTTTGCTTCTCCGCCTCGGACTTCCCTGCTTCTTGGGTCTCGGCGTAGACCTTCCATTTCCGCCAGCCGTCGAAGTCGATGAGGGCTTGCATGCAGCCCCATTCCTTCACTTTGCGTTCCAACCAGACGAAGTTGACGGGTTTGGTGAGGAAGTCGTTGCAGCCGGCTGCGAGAGCTTCGTGACGATCGGACTGTAGCGAGGAGGCGGTGAGGGCGACGATGATGATGGGAGATTTGAACAGGCCTTCGGATAGGTTTGTGAGCTTGTCGTCCTCTTTGCTTTTGGCGGCGGCCGCTTCCTCTTCATCAGACAGCGCCTTATCGCCGTTCGCTCCCTCGTCCGGGCTCGCGGAGCTGAAGACACCGATGTTGTTGACGCGCTCGAGTCGACGGATTTCTTTCGTCGCTTGCAGGCCGGTCATCACTGGCATTTGGATGTCCATCAAGACCAGATGAAAGCCACCAGCTCTCCACTTGTCAACGGCAATCTGGCCGTTCATGGCGGTCTGCCAGCGCACCTTCAGGCGCTTCATGAGTCCCTCCAGGATACGTAAATTGATGATGTTGTCCTCGACGATCAAGACATTGATGGGTGGGACAGAGCCATCGAGAAGGCCGACACCAGAGGTGGCTGGGTGAGGCGACGAAGCACTGGAAGACTCTTTCTTCCGCCGACCGTATGCGGTAAGTTGGTTTTCTGGTGTGGGTTTCCGCGTCTTCCTGGGTCGGACACCGCGACTTGATCCGGGAATACCTCCTAAAGGTGTTGGCGGTTGCGACGAATTTTGGTTGGTCGGAGGCGCCTCTGGTGCGGCAGGTGACGGTAGAGGCGGAGGTGCCGGGATTCCATTGGGATGGTGAGCTTCGGACGCTGAAGAGTCCATGCGTGGTCGTGTAGATCCACGATGGACCATGTGAGGTTGTACGGCGTTTGGGGGGTTTGCTGCGATTGGGATAGAGTTAGGGTGGTTGAGTATGGTGGGCGATGTGGTAGGCTGCCGTCCATATTTGGGTCGATGTTGGTGTCTTCGGGTTGTGCCGCCAGGCGACGGTAAAGGTGCTATCTGGCCCGTGTTGAGAACGGAAATCGAACGTGGGTGCTCGGCTATTCCGCCAACGATGGAGTGATTGTGCTGATGACTTGCTCGGCTCTCGGTACTTCCAGTCGTCTGTGGTATCGTGGGAGCCACCACCGCAGGCATAGGTGGAAAGTAGTCGGACCCATTCTCCAACGGTCGGTACTCGTCCATCGCATGGTAGCTATTATGGTTATGAAGAACTCTAGGTGATGGGCGAGGTGTTCGTCTTTGCGGAGTGTCGATGACTAGTGCCTCTTCCACAGTCTGCCCACCAGGAAAATACGTGTCGATGGTCCTGCACATCTCCTCTTCCGGTCCCAGCGCTCGCTGAGTCCGGTTCTGGCCTTGTTCAGCTCGTGTCACAATGTGCAGCACCATGTCCGGAGGATCAAAAGTCCTTCCCAATGAGTTGGCATACTTCTTCAATATCGTGTCTCGCGCATCATCGACCAGGTCATCCTCCTTGATCTGCACCAGTGTGGGCGAGGCACCAGGCCGTTTGACCCAAATCTTGCGATGCAGCATGTTGGTCAGAGCTTGTATGCCGGGCTCGAAGAAGTTACTGGTCGGCAGTACCGAGCTCCCCGTGGTCGGTAGACCAATTTCGTGTCTTGCCGGCGAGTCCAGAAGCGTGGTCAGCACCTTGGCATTGGCACTGTCTGTGATGCTGAAGCTGCGAATATTACTGCTTGGCCGTTTTGGGGCTTCGTCAAGGACCTAGAATGCGGGATGGAGGGTCAACAAGTGTCTCAAGCTATTGATCGAGCTAAACAAGATCAAGAGACTTACAAATTTCGTGTTCCTTGGTGACGGCTCGTCTACAAAGTATGTGGAAGACTCCCGCTCGGGGGTAGAATTGATAAGAGTGACCTCGCCGGACTCTGTGCGTCGACTGCTGTCTGACTCTGTACGCGGCGGTCCGGGCTTCAGTCCCCTGTGTTGATAGAAGGATTAGCGAACGTCTTACGGATGTGTCCAAGCTGAAGATGCAGGCTGGTGGCATCTTGCTTGTTTGCTTCCATCCGTCGGTTGAACTTACTCGGAAGCATCGGGCGTGGGCTGCTCGACGGTGAGGATGGGGTGTGCTCTAGCCTGCGCGACCTCTTCCAACTGTGCTTCCGCCGCTGACAGCGGGACCTCCTTGTTGTCAGGTACAGCTCCCACTTCCACTACAGCTTCGTCGTTGACGTCGGCCCTTCTCTCTCCCTCGTCTTCGATGTCAACCTTCCTTTCTTCTCCGTCGTCGGCTTGACTCTTCCTCTCCCCGCTCAATGTTTCGCTCTCAGACTTCCGCGAGTGTGTGCCTTCGCTGCGCACACTCTTCTCCTCCTCGGCGTCAGGCAATATCAAAACACTCTCGCGCTGCTCCGGCACAGCTTCCGGGACGCCCGCTTCGACCTGGGCGTCGGCAACAGCAGAATGCAGCTTCTTCCTCAGCTTCGGCAACGAGCTGCTCTTCCGCAGTTGCCGCGAGTAGATGGGCAAGGAAGGCGGCGTCGAAGGGATCGAAATGGTAAGGACGGGAGGGTCGGAGTCCTTGCTGGCCGTCGTCTGAGAGTCGCTTCTGGATGAGATGCGGCGGAAGAGTCGTGAGGGCCTGAAACGGGCCATTGATTGTGGTTGCTAACTCGGCGGAGATGGGGAGCTGTCCAGAGGTGCAAGGCCGAAGCTCCCGCAAGCGAAACTCTGTCCTTTATTGCGGCTTCTCAGTTACTACAACAATTCCTTCCATACTTCCGAAATCATCCCATGTTTTGTTAGGTTGATGGCACGAAGACAGAGAACATAGGAGAACAACTTCCACGTCGCGTATTTTTGCTTCTTGGAAGTAGGCAGCTCGTGCAGCAACCGGTCTGTGGCCAGAAAATTCTGGGATCATCCCGCTTTTGCTGGCACTCGCGATCGATCGAGAAAGACGCGTCGTCGCGATTTCCAAGACGTCCACTTCCAATCTTCCACCCGCTGTTCCACTCAAATACCATGAACCGGGAAGGATATTGGGGCGCAGATCAGGGGAGTCCTGGTGACTACATGCCTTTGATCGTTTCAGATGGCGAGCGATGCGCTGTATGCATTTTCTGTTGACATGTTTTGCAGAATCCTATTGGCTGCCTAGCCACATGTATACCCTGCTCGCCGAGCTTGTCCTTGAACATCACCGGAGCATCACTCCGCGTCTGACAACATCTGCATCGCTGATGGAAGTACTCTCACACCTTTGATCGAGCTCACTTGCTCTGTTCCAAGTGCTACTTGCTACAGCATGCCAACACGTTGTTGGTACATGTCTGCCGAGCACGTGTTTCAGCTTCCATTCTTGTGCCACTGAGGATCGTAAGAACACTTCCAACACTGCACCGCGAGCTAAGCGCTTATGAGGCGACTTGAACCGCTTGCGTCCGGCATTCAAGACCTCTTCAACGAACACGTCTTGTTCTCTGGAGTGGTCGGCAGACGACCTCCGATGATGCCTACTGCCTGACCTTAACGACTACCACGGAAGCTACCAGCAAGAACAGAGCACAAAGAACAGCACCATGTGAGTCGGACGTACCTGGAGAAACGTGTTTTTATACTGTCTCCTACGACAGCTCCTATGTCACCGGGCAATGCACCCTCCTCGCAAATACGCTCTACTAATCCTGTTCCCACTACCAACCGAGCACCGACGTTAAAGTCTGCACAATCCGTCCATTTCGTGTGTGGTTTTGCTGTCGATACTAGAGTAAGCTGCTCAGCGTATTATACTAACCAAACTGTAGGTACTTCGACTCGGGAACACACTTGGATGTGACGCTCAAATTCAGCGGTCGCGAATTGAAGGCTTCACGAGATCATACTATCCATGACCTCGGACTGGTTCAGCCCGCCTTTGAGGAAGGCTTCCAGGTATGTTCGCCGCGTGATATCTCCACAAGGGATGAGGTTGAGAGACTGATATCGATTGAGTCGCTGGGAATGAACGAGAGTGGACGCTGACGCGAGACAGGAAACTGGCAAGGACGAGCTAGTGCTCCAAGGTGATGATCTGGAGGCAATAACAGGTATCATCGCCTGGATCTACGGCTTGTATTACGATGGCAACGGATCTCGCTCGAAGACTCGGAAGAGGACAGACGAGGTTGGGCCTCAGTATGTCGAGTGAGTGCTCCTGGCCCAATGAGCTCTGGTCCACTAACTTCCGACTAGCACTCACGTACAGATATCTTGTCAAACTTTACGTGGCAGCCAACAAGTACCTCCTACCCGTCCTGACCCAGGAGATTAAACAGAACTGGCCATCGTACTATCACAGCTTGCGGGTTCCTACAGTCGACCAATTGGGCCCAATCACCGACATCGCCAGGTTCGTGTACGCCACTCACGAGGATGCTGCTACCGATCTGCGACCATATGTGCTCAATCGTCTGCTGCGAGTCTATGGGCGTCTGACAGGCAACGATCAGCCTGGGGAGCCGGCGGTGCTCGCAGTGTTTCGTCAGTTGGTAAGTCACTTCTACTTTCATCGAGATGCATCTAGTTTGCCGAAGTACCAGATCTCATGCAGGACCTGAGCCCATCTCGGGATGGACATTCTTGATCCTGTGTAACACGACGAAGCAAACGATGGGTCAGGCTCAAGAGGAATTGAGCGTGCTCGTGGAGCTGGTGTCCGTCCAAGCTTGTGGGGCCGAGCACTCCTGCTCCTGCTGTGAGCAAACCTCGCCGAAGACAACCTCACCGAAAACTCAGCCACCGGACGACTCCCAATGCTGAATGAGTGATGGGTTGAGTAGGGTTTCGCGCGTCGACTGTATGCCAGCATTGCCGACCTAGCCAAGGAGAAGACAATCGAGAGACGGTGGTGTGGTAGATAGTTACAATTCCTATCTGCGACCTGTAGTCAACGCTGTCGCTTCTCCAGAAAACAATCGCGAGCCAAGTTGGCCAGCAAGCCTCTCAGCACAACGTCCCAGGCCTTCAGATCCCCAGAGAACGTGCATAGCATGCCATGGCCCATCGACAATATCGCTTCTCCGAGTTCCAACCGCCTGCCAGTGTACCCGTCATCATCCTGTTGGACCCCTTCATACTGCTGAGAACGCTACATTCTGACCACCCGCACCCCACTTCTCTAACGGCCGCCGCCGAACGCGTTTTTGAGTGCCGCCCAGTTCAGCTGCAGGTTGCCCCAAGCTGCTGCCGGTACTGCTGGCTGACCCGGAAACAGACCGTTAACATCAACACCCTGAGGTTGGGCTGGTTGCTGGACTTGCGCTTGAGCTTGGTGTGGGGCTTGAGCCTGTAGGTGAGCAACATGGCCGGCTTGAGCAGCTTGCGCGATCCGCTGGGCTGGACCGCCGGCTGCCCACTGGTGGAAGCCGGCAGCTTGAGGGAAGTTGGCCGCGTGTGGATCGATGCGTCCGGGGAGAGCGTACACGCACCCTGCACCATGAGCGCCACCACCGTTGATGATGTTGTAGGTGACTCTGCAGTGCCAGCAGAATTGTGTGCTATCGATATGTTAGTCATTGTACATACGGAGGAGATCACGAATCAGCGACCATACTCACTTGCACTGAGTACAGATCATGTGATCACAACCCCCGTTCTTCTGGATGTTCTTGTTGCAGTTCGTGTTAGGACACTTCTTACACTCCGCGGCGATGAGCTTGATAGTGGCTTCCTCGTCCTCCCTCATGCGCTTCTGGAACTCCTCGCAAGTCTCGCCGTTGTGGCGTGGGCGGTCGCACTGAACGCAGGCTTGAGCACCGCATTCCTCGCAGATACAGATGTCGTCGTCGTTCTCAGTCTTGGCCTTGGCCTTCTTCGTGGCGGCGCGCGTCTTCTGCTTGCGGGTGGTCGGCACGGGAAGGGAGTCGGCATCTTCTTCGACGAGTGGCTGATGAACCTGGCCGGCTTTGCACTTCGGGTTCAGGCACCAGCGCCACCCTGGGATCCTCTCAGCGATGGCCTTGCGTTCCAGCTCTTCGAAGCGTGCGTAGTCGGCTTTCGTGGCGTGGATCAGCATGTCGGAATTCTGCATGATTTGCGGGCACTCAGGGCAGGCGATCTTGTCGTAGGTGGTGCTTCCCATCTGCGATGTGATCCATGCCTTCAAGCAGGCTTTGCAGGTGTTGATAAGATGCTGGCATTTGTCGGTGGAGAGGTATTTTGGAAAGGAGGATGCAGCCAGGGTGCGGGTACATGTGACGCATTCGTAGCGGACAGGCTGTGGTTTGGCCTTCGATTTGGTGACGCGCGTGGTGGCGATCTGGACTTCCGGTTTGGTGGTCTGGAGGCGAGCACTGCGGCGAAGTTCGGTGCCGATGGGACGTAGCTGCGCTACATGTGCAGCAGCTGCTGGGCCGGCCGCCAATCTCGCTGTCTGCTTGGTTCGAGCCATTCTGACCGTGTGATGTTGTACTGTGGTGTTGAAGTTCGCCGGGTACAGCGCAGGTGAGGTTGCTGCGAAGGAGTTTCTCGCACTGATAAGGTCAGTTGAACCGCGAAGGTTCTAGGATTCACCGTAGAAGTGGTCGTTTGCGCCTCTCATTACTACCTCAGATTCACCAACCGCCGGTTCTTCCCTCCAACGCCGGTTCTTCCGCCGCTTCACGCGCCCGCCCGCCGCCTGCTGCAAGCACACACGAAGAGAAGATGCTTACCGATTCTGATGTTGACCACAATACTGTGGTGTGAGACTTGCCTTTGAGCCGGCTGTTCGAATTGACAGCCGGATGTTGTTCGATCTGCTGATACACAGATACACTCACCTTGAAGGTGGACGAGGAAATGGAGATGTGGAGGTGTAAACGGAGGAGCGTGTGGAAGTTTCGAGCGTGGCACGTGTTGTGTATGGAAAAAACCGCACCTCACCTTCACCTCCCGCCAAGCATCCTCAAAACAACATAACAACATAACAACATCACAATGTCTTGGCGGGAAGTGCACCTCTCTGCAGTCTTACTAGAGGCCGTGCCCATGGCGGGCGTTCGTTCCAGTGTAACATGACACTCCATCGTCTTAGGGACCTGCGCTCAAGCCTCTTACCGGCTGCCATCACCTTCGTCGACTGTTGGAGCCTGTTGACGGTAGCGAACTGTCGCTCTGATACGTTGGAACAGCTGGAGTATCTCGAGACCGCCTTCAATCTTTCTTCTAAAAGGCTGCGATAGAAGAACCAACAATCGTGTGCCACTTGTGGGCAAAGTCCAGTCGACACGTAGGCTCTCGAGCGCGGCTGGACTTCTAGCCGATCTTGCGTGGCTGCTGGTTGTGTGAGGATTATCAGGCCACTGGAGGTTCTTTTCTGTCAAGACCATTGAACTCGTCCACGGCCACATCGACCCAGGTCCGCAGAAAGGACAACAGTTGAAGTCCGACCCGAGAAAGCGGAAGGTTTTCCGCCGCGTGGTTCCTGGTTCCTGCCGATCCCGAGGCCGTGCACACCTCAACCTCAACATCTCGATCCGCCACGCGACTGCTATGCTCTCCCACGAGCTGGTCTACTTGGATGAAACCGATGATTCTATTGGAGAGGCCACCGCAGACGACACCAACACACTGGACCTTCTCACTCCGCGACCCATGAAGATGGCGGCCTCTGGCGATCGACTCCCAATATGCATCACAAACGCGTACTGCAGGGGAAGCCAGCGAAGGCATCTCGTATTGCTTGATTTAGCCCAAGCCTGTCAACGAATCACCGGCTAAGCGACGACAAGCTTTCCAATGAACGTGGATCTCCCTTCTGGAACCCTTGACAGAGCTTGATGGTTCTGACGCTCGTATTCCTTATAAACTTCCACCGTTTCCCGTTGGTTTGCCTCCATTTCATCATCAGACTCAGGTTATTTGTACGGTTCTCCGGCATACATTCGTTAGATATAGTCCTTTCACACCCTCTCTCGTAATCTCCAGCTACCTATCAACCTTGAAATCTTTGTCCTTAACACATTACAACCAATCTTCAACTACAGTCGTTTCAACATGCGTTTTACTACCACCCTCGCCGCCGTGGCAGCAGTATCCCTGCCCTTCTCTTCCGCCTTCAACAAGGGCTTCAACGTAGCTGCAACCAACATCGACGGCTCCTGCAAAACCACCGGCGACTGGACCACCGCCTTCAACAAACTCAAAGCCCTCCCCCAAAAAATCACCTCCGTCCGACTATACGCCTCAAGCGATTGCAACACGCTCGCCAACGCCGTTCCCGCCGCCATCAAGACCGGCACAAAGATCCTCGTAGGCGTCTGGACCGAAGATCAAACCCACTACACCAACGAGAAGAACGCTCTTGAAGCCGCCATCAAGGCACACGGCAGCGACTGGTGAGTCTTTGATGGTAAAAGGGTTCTCCGAGACACGACCAGACTCTTTGTCGTGCTCTGAGATTCTTTGACCTGCTTGACAAGACCGAGACAGTTGCTGACCCTTTTACCCTTTTGTTCTTAGGATCTTGGCTGTGACTGTTGGAAGCGAGGATCTGTACCGTGGCGATACCGACGCCAATACACTTGCGAACCAGATCTATGATGTCCGCGGCATGGTGCACCAATGGAACAACGTACAAGTCGGCCACGTAGACACCTGGACCGCCTGGGTCGACCCTGCCAACGCAGCCGTCATCACCGCTTCCGACTTCTTGGGTATGGACGGGTACCCCTACTTCCAGAACACCGCTATCAAGGACGCCGCCACCACGTTCTGGGACTCCGTCACCGCGACTCAGAATGTCGCTGGTGGCAAGAAGGTGTGGGTTACTGAAACTGGCTGGCCCGTATCAGGACCAAAGAGCGGTGCTGCTGTGGCTTCCAGTGCCAACGCTGTCAAATACTGGAATCAGGTTGCTTGCAAGGCGTTCAAGCAGATCGATATCTTCTGGTACGTGTACCAGGACTACTCGGAATCGCCTTCGTTCGGTATCTTCGACAATACTGGCAATGCGATTTACGACAAGGTCGCGTGCCCGTAGATGGGTGGAGCAGGGAGTGTGGTGGCGGCGTCGCTGAGCCCGCGTTCGAGAGGCGGCGGTCTGGCCGGGGCAAGTGTCGAGCTGCGTCGACTCAGCTCCCTGTCATTGCCATTGTCGAGCTGGTCGGATCATTGGCTGTATTGGCATCGTCTGCCTTGATATGATCGAGAGGGAGCAGATCGGCCGACCTTGTACACACCCAAATCAGAAGATATTGTAATGTTGATTCGAGCATAGCGGTGGTGTTACCAGATAGAATATAGAGATCATCATATCATTCACTGCAGTATCATCCTCAACTTGACGATAGAGGAGAGGCAGATCGTCGAGGTCTTGTTCCTGCAGTCAGGAGACCTTCTCGAACATGAGACCTCGTGCTCAATTCAGTAATCTTAGCAACATATTTCCAATCTGTCCGCTGGAGAAGAGCTCCATGTCGCGGCCCTGTTGCTGCAGTCAGCAGTCAGTAGTCGTTCTCGAGCATCGCAAGTGATGGCCTCATGCTCACATCGGTGTTCTCAGCAGCACTTCATAAATTTGCACAGCGGAGAAGAGAAGAGAAACCCAGCAGCACACAATGCAATCTCAGTTATTGCGTTATCTAACCTCATGACCAAGAATCTCCATTGGGGTATCATCGCAAGTCAAGTCAAGCAAGCAATCATCTCCATCATGAAATCGTGAGTAGCGAACCAGCGCGGACCTCAAATGACCTCCATCGCCATGCATATCTTTGAAAACCTTCATCGCTGTCTACCCAAGCAGCCCATAATTGCGTCCCATCATACCGTCCACGCCCGAGAACACCGACATCACAGGGTTCCAGCTGCTGGCACCACCACCGAGTGACATGCTGACGACGCGCTGGCGTGTGAGATCGTTGGCTCCGTTCCAGACACGGCGCTCGCCGACCATGGCTGCCAGAAGGAGAGCGTAGAGCGCGGCGAAGAAGAGGAGAAGCGGGTAGAACCAGGATGGCACGCGCGAGACGGTGTGGTACTCTTTCACGATGCGGATCTTTGGCTGGGTGGTTACGATCGGTGGTGTGATCGCGGTGGCTACGGTCGGCGGTGTGGTGACTGCGACGGGCTTGGTCTCGACGGAGACGATGGAGGAGAAGCCGAGCGCAGCAGGAGGATGGGTTGCGATCGCGGCCGGGGAGGCGATGGTGTCGTTGTTGTTGTCTTCGGCGTCGTCGTCGGTGTTGCTCCCATAGCCAGCGTCGTTGAGCTCGTCGTTGAGTGATGCGCCGGAGATGAGGCGACGGTTCTGAGGTCGCAGGATGATGGGCCGGGTGGACTGGCGCGCGCGGCTGAGGAGTTCTGGTAGTGTGAGGTCGGTGCCTTTGCTGAAAGTCTCTTGGAGCTCTGCATGCGTCTTGGAGAGTTGTGCTGCGGCTTCGTTTGCGCGCTTGGTTTCTTTTTCGGTGGCTTCTTTCGCCTCCTTGAGCTGTTTCTCGACTCGGGCAGTCTCCAGCGCTTTCGAATTCGCATTGCGATTGGCGTTCGTGATGGCTAGCTGAGTCTGCACCTTGTCCGAGCTGGTCTTCTTCAGCCTCTCGAGCTTGTTGTTGGCGGTCTCGAGCTCGCTGGAGAGTTCGATGCGGCGCTTCTCTTCGTATGCTTCGCTGCGTTTGACAACATCGAAGTCCTTCTGCAGCTTCTTGGCGTCTGCCTCAAGCTGCGCAACCTTCCCTTCAGCTGTTGTGGCTTTGGTCTTGAGGTCCTTCAGCTCGCCGGAGAGGTCGATGGCCTTCTGAATCTTCTCCTTGCACGTCTTTTTGACCTTCTCGAGTTCGGTCTCAAGCTCGGTGATCTTTGTGTCTTTCTCGACCAGGCGGTCGTAGTCGGCTTCGGTGGTCTTCTTCGCATCGTCGGCATCTTTGCGGAGTTTCGCTGGTGACGCTTCGACTGCCATGGTGGTTAGCGCATGTGACAGTGAACATGGTTGATGTGAAGTTACCAGGTTCATCAAGCATTGGCAACGCAGGCAGTGGAGCTGCTTGGAATGGGAATGAGGGCTGGGCGCCTTGCCCAAAGGAGAAGGCAGCAGCGGAGGCGGGAGCCGGAAGCGGAGCGGCGGCGGGTGTGGCTGCGGCCGGCTTGGCCGGAGCCTTCGCCTTCTTTTTGGCGGCGAGCTCGGCGAGCTTCTTCTTGCTGCTGTATGTGGTGCCAGGAGGGAGTTCCATGCTGACTGTCGGATTGTTGCTTGTGATGGTGTTTAAAGTAGTATGTGATCGTTGGAGAAAAAGTGTGCGAATGTGTTTGTTGGATCGTTCAACTGGAAGAAAGAGAGCTGGTTTTGAGTCCAGATGACAATAGGAATACGGACAATGGCGAAAACCTCACCTCAACCTCACTTTTCAATATGAACACAACTTACAATGGCCGCCAGTAGGTCGTATTGTCGATTCTCCGAGAGGCTATTGTGCCACAATCAATCCATAGCAGGCAACTTAGCAGCACAAGCGGAATTTTGAGGCTCGAGGGTGGCTGGCTGGCGGCAAGGACGCAAAGTCACCTAAGCTATCGCTGCAGTCGGGTCTGTTGTCGATTTCGATCTCCGAGACCCTATTGTGTCACGATCAATCCATAGCAGGCAACTTAGCAGCACAAGCAAATTTTTGAAGCTCGAGAGTCGCTAAGCTGCCGGTGAGGACGTGTCAACGCAGAGTGAGCTGCACTTCCGCCACAGTCGGGGTTGGTTATCGATCTCGGAGACTGAATCATGCACGATCAGTTTATAACAGGCAGCTCCGCAGCACAAGCAGGATTTTGAGGCTCAAGATTGGCCGGGCTGCCGGTGCGGTCGTGTTAACGCAGAGTCACCCGCCCTGTCGCCGCAGCCGGGGGTTGTTGTTGATCTCCGCGAGGCCGTCCTGTACCATTGATCCATAGCAGGGAGCTCAGCAGCTATATAAGCGGCGCTTTGAAGCTCGAGAATGGCGTCTTGCCGGTACAGTCGTATCAACGCATAATCACCTGCGTTATCACCGCTGTACGCGGAAAGCGCTGCAGTTGAGCTTCCCGATGGCGTGTCAGGCTCATCTGTCCACAGCAGGCAGTTCATTAGCACCATCGCCAAAATCGAGGTTCGAGAACGGCACCGCCGCTGGTGAGGTTGTGTCGGCGCAAAGCCGCCATACCTCTCGCGACTGTTGTTGGAAAGGGCCGCAGTCGAGCTCTCCGATAACATTTCGGGCTTTGGCATATCCACAGCAGGCAGCTCAGCAGCATGAAGAACAATTCACAGGCTCGAGACTGTTTCGACCACCGGGGCAATTGTCGTCGAACTGTCCGAGACGTTCTCGATCAACCCACGGACGTTACGCCAGCAGCACAAGTGCGTATAAAGAAGCTCGGGCGGGTGTCGATCGCCAGGGAAGTCCGCTGTCTGTGCAGTATCGCGCTCGTCGCCTCGCTCGGCCCTGCTAACGACCTCCGAGACGTCAGTGTACTCAGTCAGTCCAGGGAAATCGAGCCAACAGCCTGAGTGATCGTAATAGAGCTCGAGCATGTGCCGCTCGCCAGTAGACTTTGCCTACTTTCGCATTCCTCTCCTACTTCAAACTATTAAGCACTATTAGCAGCAACACGTTCACAATGGAGGACATCTCCAACTTCAACAGCACGAACGGCAAGAGCATGAAGGAGCCCGTACTCCTTCGGGCAAGGCGCCAAACCGGGGTTCCAGCTGCCGTTCCTTACGGGTGGTGATGAGGTAAGTTTGGGTGGTCCAGGTAAGTTCTGTGTCAACTTACCGCCGTGCGCACTGACCACAATGCGGTGGATGTGTAGTCGTGGGCAGTGCTGCCACAGTTGGCATGGTCTGTCTGGTACGAGCGAGAACGTTGCAAGGCGGAGACGTTTTTGCAGACGGTCATCAGCTGGTGGTGACAGTAGGCGCCGCCCATTCATCTCGGAGAGACAGTAGGCGCTTTCGATTCATCTCGAAGAAACGATTCGAGGTTGGCTCAAGCAGAAGTGCTATGAGTACAAAGCATGTCGACTGAGCGCGAGGAGAGTGTAGTTGAGGTTGATTTAGGGGATGGGATGAGGTCGGTGGAGGAAAGCGCCCGCTAGTCCTTTTGTCGACATCTCGAGGAGGCGTTGTGCGCATTCAAGTGAAGACAGCTAGCTCGGTAGCGCCAACGGCAGGTTCGTAGTTCGAGAATGGTCGAGCTGGCGGATGCGACCATGGCAGTCTAGCGGCATGGATGAAGATGTTCGAGGGTAATCCGGTCGGTCGCTGATGGGCCGCTCTCGACTCTTGACGAAGCACCACGCACGATCAGTCCATGACAGGTAGCTCCGATAAACCAGTAGCGCTTGGAAGCCGGAAAGTGATCGTTCGATTGCCAACGAATCTTTGTCGACTCCTGTGCCACTTGAAAGCTGAAGAGTCGTTCAACTGCCGTTTTGTTACTATGATGCCTCGAGGTCGCTAATGTTCATTGCCGCGTTCCCGGAGAAAGTAATAGTGTTCGTATGGTCACAGCAGCCAGTCTAGCAGAACAAAACACGGTCAGCAAGATCGAGAGTGGTACATCGACCGTTGGAGTCCTGCCACTGCCAGGTACCATTCTTGTCGCCATTGTAGAAGGGGCCGGACTCGTGTTCAAGTGGCGGTAATGCTCGCGTTTGATGAAGAGACTAGGTAGTCGTTCGCGGATTGAGCGTCGTCCAGTCTCAGGAAAACATTTTAATCGACGAGTGCTGGCCTTGAGTTCCGTACACTGGGAACCCGGCAGATCTCACAGGTGGAGTACATCTTGATGATCAGTGAGGAGGAAGTGGGCTCGACTTCAGGATCTCTTGTACTGTACACAACTTGCAAGCTTCAATAAGAAGTTGATCGCGGGTAGCCTGGAAGACACTGTTGTAGACTCGAAGTCCTGTTCATTATGCAGAGTGAAGTGCAGTCGAGGACACAAACACAGGAGGAAAGAGTGGTCTTGAAACCGGTTTCGTTGTCGTGCCTTCCCGCCAAGCATTCGGCCTCCTTCCGAATCCATCTCCGAGCAGTCTTCGAACTCGACCATCTCAATTCTTCATCCGCCCATTGAAGACCTCCCATCCCATCATGCCTCCACGAATACCATCTCATCGGCTCTGCCAGTCCTCCCCCACCCAATGCTTCCGCACCAGACCATGCCCACCTCCCGAATCGACTCAATCGTGCACACGCGAATTTTCGACGACACCTCGCAATGCCACGCGCCTACGCCGTAACATGTGGGCCTGGCTGAATGGCCCTGGCAAAGCCTTCCGAGACCCTCTACCCAGCAGCACCAACTACCTCAGCGCCTACGACAAGAGCGGCAACCTCCTTCGAACACGGCAAGACAGCGCACCACGGCGACAACGGAGTGAATCCGCCGAAGCCGAGCTCGATGAGGACGAGGATGACATTCAGAAGCGCGAGCTCGAGTCAGGCGCGAGTGAGGAAGAGGTGAGGAAGGGAGCAGACCTCCGAGCGCTAAGGCGGCGGGAGAGGGAAGAACTGGAGGCGCGAGGGGGCATACCCAAGGAGCGCGTGGGAGACATGCGGCCCTACCCTCTCAACCAGCAGTTCCGAAGCCAGCCTGTGCTGTCAGAAGACCTGCGCGAGAAGATCTACGAGCTTGTCGTGCTTGACAGACTCGACCTGAAAAGCGTGAGCGCCACCTTTGGCGTCGACATCCGGCGCGTCGCTGCTGTCGTCCGGCTGAAAAGCCTGGAGAAGCAGTGGATGGAAGAGGTCAGTACTAACATCTCCTTCACTCATACGCCCATTTCATGATGATCAAAAATTCAAATCGATTAGTCTTTAAGACACCTACATGGTTACACACGAAACACTGCGAACTTCTCTGACCACTACCAACTCCCTAATCACAACTCATCAACCACAGTCGTCACCCCTCACTGATGACACGCACAGGGCAAAAAACTCGCCAAACCCTACAACGACGCCGTCATGGCCATGCTCCCCCAGACCCCCTACCAAGAAGGCCGCACCCCCCAAGTCCACGAATCCATCAACGACCTCCCCGTCCACCCCTACACCCGCCAACAAATGTTCATCCCCGCCTCCGAATCCCGCGCCTACACCCGCGAAGACGCCGCCAAAGCTTTCCACCCCACCCTCTTACCGGCAGATAAACGCATCCCCCATCCCGAACTCATCCAGATCGCGAAGTGGGAACTCGCAGGCCACGACCGCGATACTCGCCAACGCATGATGCGGGAGAAGGACGCGGAGGCTGCTGCGAAGCGCGCGGAGAAGGAGAGGCGGCAGGCGGACTATGAGGCGCGGACGCAGGTGGTTGTGAAGGGGCGGCGGTGGGATTTCAAGTTCGAGGATGTGAGTGCGGAGACAGTTGGCAAGGATGGTAGGGGAAGGCATACGGTGGGGTTGCGGTATGGGATGCCGCTTGAGGATCGGAAGCGGGGGCAGATTAAGATTCCTACTAGTGTTGAGTAGGGGGCCTGTAAGAGCTGTATATACAACTGTACCATACGATATTGGCATATGCCTATCAACGCATACCAGAACCACACGTGCGAGGCGGAAACGACGAGATGATTGTCCCTCCTTCAACCAATGAATCCCGCTCCAACAGGTCCGTCGAGGCACGAGACATGCCGACCCCAGCAAAGCACATGCCAACAAAAACCCCTGCGATCAGGAGGAGGCGCGAACACTCAAGAAGCTCATGCCGCTCCAGATCCTGCAGATGGTGGTGGTGGTCACGCCGCGCATGACTGGCTCGCGCCTGACAATGTTGTTCCAGGTCCACCAGACACTACGCTGCAGTTACAGCTCAGATGTCTACTTCCGACGCCTCCAGGCGAAGGAGGAAAGTCTCTGCCAGGGGCGAACGGTACGATCGGAAATACGGTGGAAACAACGGGGCAGCGAACGAGAAGAATGAGAAGTTGGCTCTGCTCGGCTATGGGGGAGATTCGTAGGTCATTTTTTACATTGTCTTTGCTTTGACGGAGGGGTGTGCTGATGAGAACTGGAGGTGTGGTAGCGGGTTGGCAGAGGTAAGGAGAGGGATCTAAGTCCATACCTTGGATATCGCTGAACGGGATTCCTACAGAGATGATGAGTTCTTGCTGTCGGGTTACAGGTTCGTGCTTGGCTTCCTCGCCTCGAATGGGGATTTGGGCTTACGATCGAAGGCCAATGTTGGACTCGTTGCTCGGTTCGTTACAGAGTATGCTGTGCTGGCATAACGAGACAGGTAGGCTGCTGCATCAGTGGCTTGTCGAATGTGGACCGATCGACTGACAGGACTGTAGTGAATATCCATTTGCACACCCTAGGATCGCTATTGTTCTTGCGGTTCCCTCTACACTTTTGGATCACCCTGTTCTCCCGAACGGAAGGCGCAACGCCCGGGGATGCCATGGTCTTCATCATCTACTTCCTTGGAGTTGCAGTCTGCTTCGCCTGCTCAGCAAGGTCAGCGCCTCTCCAATTTTGAATGAAAGGCGGTGCTGACACCGTGTGACGTACAGCTGCCACGTCCTCTGGAACCTCAACCAAAAGGCAGCCTCGTTCGGCAACAAGCTGGACCTCTGCGGCATCGTGCTGCTCATGTGGAGCGCCAGTGTCGCATCGGTACACTTCGCCTTTGTTTGTGACCCTGGTCTGCGGCTGGTACGCTGGGCTCTGGTAAGTCGGATTGTCCAACCACACGGGTATATAGGAACCTTACGTCAGTCCTCAGATAACCGTCAGTGCAACCGGCTGTATCTTCTTCACACTCCACCCCCCCTTCATCGCTCCAGCATTCCGAGCTTACCGTGCGATGATGTACACCTCCCTCGGCGTCTCCGGGCTCGTGTTCATTGCGCACTGAATCTACCTGTACGGATACGAGGTGTAGAGCAGACGGCGGGCTATCGAGTGGATGATGCTCATGGCTGCATTGAACTTAGTTGGGGCGGCATGCTATGCTGCGAGGTTCCCGGAGCGATGGTACCCATACCGCTTCGACTTCTTTGGTGCCAGTCATCAGCTATTCCACGTCTTTGTGCTGGCTGCTGGCGTTGCACACTATCGAGCATTAGCACTTGCATTGCTGGAGGTTAGGGGGAAGGCTTTGGTATGCTAAGCAGATCTCCGATGCAAACCACTGACAGACCCTCGCCCTTTCGTTACTCACAGTCTCGTCCAAGGCCGTGGGATGGCAATGGGAGAAGTGCGTGGTTGTGCAGAATAGGAGCGCCACCGACCAAGGCGGATTCAAGGATATGCTGACCGTCCATGTGGATGTTTCGAGGCTCGTTGACGGACGACAACGCTTGCGCTCTTATCCTCCTTGCAAGGACTGAGATAGCGTATCATTTCCAAAGCAGTAGCGACACCTCGTGCTCCACCTCTCTCAGCTCAAGTCTATATCAGCTCGGACTCTTTCCACTAAACCTTATGCATCCGCTCACGCCGTTCGACCACATCCGAGAGATCTGTCAGTGGCAGTTGATAAGGCCGCCCATGCCTCCGAACCATCACCTTCTGCTCGAAAGCAAACGCCGTCTTGAGGAGCCCGCCCTCGCCATATCTCTTGCCAAACATGTACATAGAAAATCTAGCGACATAGAGTATTAGTATGTTGTTGTATGCCAACGAGCCACCTGTTGCCAGCCCAAGGACAGTAGGAAAAAGGGAACTTACGGTATCCCCGGCGCCGTCGCGACCATCTCACCAGTATCATCGTATCGCACCTCCGTCCCTGGCGGGTAATAGCCCATCGGAACGTTCAGAACGGGTGTCCCAGCTCTAGCAGCAAACTCACCGACCGTGCGAGAAGCCGCAGGCAGCAGCAACAGGTCGAGATCGTAGGTGCGGAGAGTGTCTTCGATGCCCACCTCGTTGACGAAATACTTTTCCCGAGCAAGCATGCGTTGGTAGAATGGGTCGCGGGTATCTGTCACATTCGCACGTTCCATCAGTTCGACGTTACGATGGGGGTAGTCTTCCGGCCCAAATGATCGAGTAAAGTCCATGATGTCACGTAGAGACTTCAACGCCTTCGGGTTTGAATGGAGGGTGCTGATGTAGGACTCGATGCTGATCCTGTTGTCCGTTTCGAGAACGATCTGTCGTTCCGCAGGACTTTGTTGTTCATATTCACATACGCCGCTGATATCGGCTGGGTCGACGATACTCGCGCCAGCGCTTCGCAGCACGGTCTGGGCGTGTTGGAAAGCGTCGTCTTGTGCTTTGGTCAATCCGTTGGCGAGGTTTCGTGGTATGCCGATGCGGATGCCATTGAGGTCAACGCCCTTGCAGAACTCGGTGTAATCGGTTGGCTTGCGGCTCTGTGACACATGTTCGTCATCACTGGGAGTAGCGATGACTGAGAGTATGGATGCTGCGTCTTTCACCGAGCGTGTGAGCGGTCCCGCTACGTCCTGTCGAAGCGAGCCACATATGATGCCGTCGTTCGCGATTAGATCCTTTGTGGGGTTCAGCCCGAAGACGTTGCTTCGTTCCGCCGGACTGACGATACTGGACACAGTCTGATACAACGATTAGCGTTCCGTTCACCACATCGCTTATTATCTTCGAGCACCCACCTCGGTCCCCAGGCTTGCAAAAGCCAGACCCAGAGCCGAACTAATGGCCGAACCAGTACTGCTCCCAAACGCCTTCATACGCGGATAGAATATCCCCGTCGCCTGGCCACGGCGCGGGCTCTAGCCCGTAGTCGCATTATCGTATCGTAGGCCTACCCATTCAGTAAGGTTAGCCTTTCCCAACACGATAGCGCCGGCCCTTCGAAGCTTCACCACTATCGATGCTTCCGTGGCCGGTTTGGCTCCGAGTAAGGCGAAGACCCAGATGTCGCTTCCATCTTGTCGAGCGTAACGATGTTGTCTTTGAGCAATAGCGGTACGCCATGCAACGGCCTACGCCAGTGGTATCAGCTCGAGCACGGCAGTATGACAACTGTGTCTACCGTTCCCTCGCCGGCCGACGTGTTCTCTCTCCTTGTCGAGGTCTTCTGCTATTGTCGTTGCGTCCGGATTCAGTTCGAGAACAGAGTCGAACACGTCATTAACTTCCTCGATGCCGGCAAGGTATGTCTTCACCAGATCTACTAAGGTGAATAAGCCTTCATCGAGGCCCCGTGCGATGTCGTCGAGCGTAGCATTCAGGACTGACGGTACCTTTGACTTTGCTGGAGCGAACATGTTGTTTGCCGCTCTGTTACCACTGCTGTATCCCTGCCCGTGTCGCTCAATGGTTGTCTCCTCCCAGAGTTTATACCCCTGTACTGACCTCGGAGCCTTCGTGGACTCCGTGATGGGGGTATAGTCGGAGGTGAAAGCCATTTGAGTTGGTTCGACACAGCATGCAGAGCGACAACGTAAAGGAGTCAGTCGTGGCTCTGTGTAACCACTGTCAGTACGACATGTGGCAGCATATGCGTATTGTTTGCTCGTGAGATCCATGGATTCACAGTCTAGTTGGCGGGACGGCCCAGAACTGCTGATCAGAGACGAGATCGAGCTATTGGGCCAGCAATCTCGTTCGGTGTGGTGATAGTCAATATGTCACGCATATGTAGAGATATATAGTACATACATGCCTCCCAGGCCACCTCACATCCCTCGGGACCAACGTGCTCTTCGTATTCCCGAATCCCATAACGCCGATAAGCATAGAGGGTATCCCAGCGCAACTCCACCCAATGCAAGGGAGAACGCGAACGCTCAAACGCACACCACCTCACATTTACTCCCTTCCCTCCTTCATACACCTCCCCTTCCTGCCCACCTCCTCCCTCAGCGCCTGGAGTTTCGGTATTTCATCCTCATAGTAAAATTCACCCGACCAGAACCCACACCCAATATTACTCGTCTCCTTCCGCCACCACACCTGCTCGAACCCACTAACATCCACCGGCGGCCGGAAGACTTGCTTACTATGGTCGTGCTTTTCCTCATCTAACGCAATCAGACTCTTGCCCTCCATATGATGGAACAGCTCGGGTGTTATAGAAAAGCAATTGAGCTTATACGCGTTCCGGCATCCATCGAGTAGCGCCGCGTCGTAGGCGATCAGGTTGCGCGCGATGTCTTCTTTAGGCGGGGCCACGTCTGTGAGGATCTTCTGGGCCGAGGCGCGTGTTACTGCGTAGCCGAAAGTGCAGAGGGGCCATTTTGAGCGGTGCAGCACGCGGCTGTGATCGGGGACGTCGAGGGCTGTGAGGAGCGAGGCGGTGAAGGGGTGGAGGTCCGTTCGGTCAGGGAGGGTAGGGTCGGCGAAGATCTGGTGCGGGATCTCGGTTAGGTGGTGAGGGTGGTGGTGCCCGACGCCGACGCCTTCATCGAGACTGTTGAAGTAGTCGCCGCAGTGGCCGAGGTAGAAGAGGTCCCAGGTGTCGGGGTGGCCCCACGGGTATACTGTAGAGGCAGGGGAGGTTGTGAGGGCGCGAGCAGCGGCCTGGGCAAGCGGGACTTGGGTGGTGCGGAGACGGATGTCCCAGTCGACGTCGTCTTCGAAAATGAGCGCGGTTTCGAGGCCGGAGTCGAGGAAGGCTTTGAGGACGAGGTGGTGGCTGAGCCAGGCTTTGACGCTGCCGATGCCCACTTTGGATTCGGTCACGTTGTCCCAGCGGAAGTCGAGCACGTCTTGACCGGTCCACTGGGTTTGCTCGGGGATGATGAGGTCCAGCTCTGTGACTGCCGCTGCTTGCTCGAGGTGTGACCTCCGTGGTGAGCCAGGCCCGGAGACGACGAATAGCCCACCAAAGCCGAGGGTGGCATTTGCTGCTTTTATACGACCTCGCCCCGAGACTGCTGCTATCGAAGGCGCATGGTCGGATATGGAGGTCCCGATCGGGGAGCGGTAGTAGATGAAGACGGTGGCAAGGGCGATGACCAGCACCACGAGCACAGGTGTGAGGCGGCGCGGAGGCGCGATCATCGTGGGGAGGGTGGAGGAGAGCAGGAAGGCATGAGGAAATTATGTACACGAAGAGAAGAGGCTGGAGTGTTGCAGTACATATCCAGATCTCGTGGTTGGAGCGGCTGCGATGAAGTCGAGAGCTGACACGGCCCTTGGCAACGTCTAGTTGACGATCAGGTTGTACAACATCTGTAAGGTAGACTGTCACCACCGACACGGGAAAAGATCCTCCAGTTGTGGTAGTACTCGAGCCCCATCAAGTGCACTGTGGACCTCAGGAAAGTCTTCACTCCTTGCATAATCACATCTTTCTCAATATAACGAGACAATGGTACAAACTGCTTGTACATCCAGAAACTGAGACACTATCCAAACCACAAGCCCCATCCCTCAACACCTCAAACGCCATCAACACCCCCAGCCCTCATTGTATCATCTCGCGCAAAGCAAAATCCGATCCAATCCATCTCAAACCCCAACATCATCAAACCCACTTCTCCCCCTCC